>SCPN01001623.1_pt1 | contig 86763 bp, 56 predicted proteins | sample 6106831 | NCBI WGS metagenome assembly SCPN01 (sample SAMN10720447, study PRJNA508395) | human gut metagenome | isolation source: Participant 1, 0 month
AATTACAGCCCACACGTTGGATGCTTTGTTCTCCTGCTCTTTTTGTTTTACCATAAATACCTAAAGGATTAGTTTCACAGTCTTCTCCACATGGCATATTATCAGCAGGCCATAGTCAAGTCGAAATATAGTTAGTATGGCTTGCGCAGTATGCCAAATTCTCTACAGCTTTATTATTCAATAAGTCTGCCATATCATAATCATCTTCTGCTTTATCTACATTCGTATAAGCAGCACAGTTAACAATTACCTTTATATTATCCAAATGTATCATATTACGAATAGCATCTAAATCTGTAATATCCAACTCTGCAACATCAGTAAATATATAATTATTCAAACAGCTGCTATGCGCTACGCATTTCATTACCAAGCTTACATTGGCTCCAGTTAGGTATTTATTATTTAATATAGACTTTCATTATAGTTAAACAACCAAGAAGCATCTTTCAATAATTTCGTGAGTTATCCTTCTCAGACAAAGACGATACTCATTTGCGGAACTCTATGATGTACCCAAATCAGGATCATCCCATGCCAAAGCCCCTTCACTTTGCGGAGCATAGAAATTATCACATTTATATTGAAAAATAACTTCATCCGTAGTCAGCACACTGAATCCATGAGCAAAACCACGAGGAATAAAAAATTGACGATGATTATCTTCTGTCAGTTCTACAGATACATACTTTCCAAACGTTGGTGAGCCTTTGCGAATATCTACCGCAACATCCAAAACAGCACCTTTAATAACACGAACTAATTTACTTTGTGCATAAGGAGGCTTCTGAAAATGTAAACCTCGTAGCACCCCATAACCAGACTTACTCTCATTATCTTGTACAAAATTCACTTTACGAATTTTCTCATTAAATTCCCGTTGCGAGAAAGATTCGAAGAAATAGCCACGATCATCCTTAAACAAACGAGGTTCAATAATGAACACACCTTCTATAGCTGTTTTAATAACTTCCACTGTGATTATTTTGAAAATTAAGTATTAAGTTTATTTCTGTGTTAACTCATCAATTACCTTTAACAAATATTGTCCATACTGATTCTTTAGCATAGGCTGGGCCAGTTCGCGCATTTTATCAGTAGTAATCCATCCATGACGTAAGGCAATACCTTCCAAGCATGCTACCTTCAACCCTTGACGTTTCTCAATAACTTCAATAAAAGTACTGGCTTCGGATAAAGAATCATGAGTTCCTGTATCCAGCCAAGCGAATCCACGACCTACAGCGGCTGCGCGCAGTTCCACAGTCATTCAGAAATTGCTGATTCACCGCCGTAATCTCTAATTCACCACGCGAAGATGGTGTGATATTTTTAGCTACTTCCACCACTTTATTCGGATAGAAATAAAGACCGACTACTGCATAATTAGATTTTGGCTGAACAGGTTTTTCTTCTATACTCAGAACATTCCCTATTTTATCAAATTCAGCAACACCATAACGTTCAGGATCGGCAACCCAGTATCCGAAAACAGTAGCTTTATTCTCTTCTTCTGCAGTATGCACAGCTTCTTTCAGCATATGGGTGAAACCCTGACCATAGAAAATATTATCACCTAGTACCAGACAAACGGAATCGTTACCGATAAATTCTTCTCCGATAATAAATGCTTGAGCCAATCCATCCGGAGAAGGTTGCTCTGCATATTCAAAACGTACACCATAATCAGAGCCATCTCCTAAAAGACGTTTAAAGCCCGGAAGATCATAAGGAGTCGAAATTATCAGAATCTCACGTATATCAGCCAACATCAATACCGAAATAGGATAATAAATCATTGGCTTGTCAAAGATAGGGAGTAGTTGTTTGCTCACTCCTTTTGTGATCGGATACAAACGAGTACCTGAACCACCGGCTAAAACAATTCCTTTCATTGATTTGTTATTAGTACTCAAGATTTGAGTGGCAGGGTATATATCCTTCCACTCAAAAAATTGAATATTTTATTAAATAAATAGATTACCTTCCGAGATTAAAAAAACAGTTCTAAAGGTCAGACATGAAGTGTCCGACAACAAGGTGTTGAGCAGATGATCGTAATGTTATGATTAGTTGATTTTTTCGCAATACCACTTGGGAATATGTAGCATGACGCCGATAGTAGCTAACGTAACAACTACGTAATAGCTCTTCTTGTATTGCGTGAGTTTGCCTTCAAGTCCGGCAAACGGGCCACGGATCACCCGAACTGCTTGTCCGGGACGGGCTTCTGCTGTTACTGTATCGACATAAAGAGTTCCTTTATAATTAGGATCGCATACGGCACGGAATTCCAACATCTCACAGTCTGGAATCTCATAACACCGCCGTGTACTCCGGTCACGAACAAGCAAAAAAGGTATAGTACAATCTTTTACCCTTTCTAAAAGTTCTTTTTCCGTAAATTCTTTCTCGATAAACAGCAGATTGTGTACAGCTGGAGTCAGTTTCCGATGCTTTTTACCATCAAGCGTCTCATGCTCGATATATCGCATCGGAATAAAATAATTTACCCCTTTTTTTTCCAAATATTTCCCCAAATGTTCTTCTTTACAATAGAAGGTTTGTACAGCATACCATGCCTTCCTTCCCTCTGTTTGTCGTTCTTTGTCCAAATCATTCATTATCACCCATTACCCCTTGTTTTTTATTTCATCACTTACTTAAAAGACAAAAGCGCCCTGACTTTCACAAATGAAATCCATTTATGAAGCAGTAGCGCATCTCTTAAGGATTTAGCCTTTTTATCTTATCTCCATATAAGAACCAAGGTTCATAGAGAAACGGATACAGTACTAAAACGATGCAAAAGTAATACAATTTAATAAAAGAACATACTTTTACAGCTTTTATTTTGCCTGCAAAGATGTTAAACTCCTGCCTGCTTAAACAAAAACTCCTCTAAGTGTATCGCAATGAAACACTTAGAGGAATTACACATATTACAACGATATTTCTTACTTCTTAGCTTCCTGACAGCTTTCAATGATCAAGGCTCCTTTTTTCAAGCCTTTGCCCGTAGCTTCAAGGGTTATTTTGCCCGGTTGCTCTGTCGAAGATACAATAGCAGTCATCATACCGCTGAAGACTTTCATCTTCGGATGCTGGAAAGATTCCAAGGAAGCTGCATTACCATTAGCTCCTGCACGGTAACTACCCTCTCCCTTCACTTTGAAACTGATTTCATGTGAGGCATCCGGACACAGATTACCGTCTCTATCTACCACTCGCACTGTCACAAAAGATAAATCTTTTCCATCCGCTTTGATTACATTACGATCGGCTACCAATTCAATATGATCCGGTTTACCGGCTGTATGGAGTTCTTTTTCAGCTACAGCTTTCCCGTCAGCATCATAAGCCACGACTTTCACCGTACCCGGCTCATATTTTGTATCCATCCACATCAGGCGGTAACGGCTCTGACGCTTCAGGTTCATGATGGAAACAGAGTCAGCACTGTTATCAATGGTTACGGAAAGGTCTTTGGTACGTTTCCCTTGGCTCTTTCCGTTGATGAATAATTCGGCTGAAGGATAGTTGGTATATACAAAGACAGGAGTTATCTCTCCCTCTCGTCCTTCCCAATTCCAGTGAGGAAGAATGTGAAGTGTTTCCTGTTCTTTATTCCAGTGACTACGATAGAGATAATAACGGTCTTTGGGCAACCACCTGTCGATCGATTCCCAAATGAGTGAAGAAGAATGACTGGGCCAATCTGTATAATAGGGAGTCGGTTCACCCAGATAATCGAATCCTGTCCAAACAAACTCTCCTATGCAATAAGGTAAGTCCTCATGCTGAATAAAATCATCCTCAGGCAGATTGGACCATGAACAAGACTCCACATCATAAGAAGAAGACTGGTGATCATCATATTTCTTCATCCATTGCCGGGTAACAGGGAATTTATATACTCCACGCGAACTAACCGTAGAAGCAGTCTCACTACCCAAGACTATCTGTTGAGGAAGTTTTTTATAATTCTCCTGATATTTATGTGGCCTATAATTAAATCCCGCAATATCCATTACTGCCGCCATATTATTATTGACTACAGCATCCGGCGCATCCATCCCCTGTGTGACAGGACGTGTCGGATCTTCACGATGACAAAGTTCCTGTAGAAAATAAGACATCTTAGGTCCTTTATTTCCATCCCATTGTTCGGGAACCTCATTTCCGATGCACCACATCACCACACTCGGATTATTACGATAATGACGTAGCAAGTTCGTCAAATCCTTTACTGCCCATTCGTCAAAAACATGACGATAGCCGTTCTTAACCTTCATAGCCTTCCATTCATCAAACGATTCCGCCATCACCATCATTCCCATCTCATCACAAGCTCTGATTAACTCAGGAGCAGGCATATTATGAGAAGTACGAATCGCATTACAACCCATATCTTTCAAAATACGAATCTGACGACGAATAGCAGCATCATTCACAGCGCCTCCCAAGGGGCCGAGATCATGATGATTGCATACGCCTTTGAATGAAGTTCTCTTTCCATTTAAGAAAAAGCCCTTATTGGGAATGACCTCAATAGTACGAATACCGAAAGATGTTGTATATTCATCCTTCAGTATATTGCCTTCATAGACTTTAGAGACAGCCTGATAAAGAACAGGAGTTTCCGGGCTCCATAAAGCCGGACGACTAACAACAAGTTCCTGGCTGAAGATATTATCATCAAAACGGGAACCTTGTTTTTCATCAGTAGTTACTACTTTTCCATCCTTATCTTTAAGTTCAGTCACTATACGGTATGCATCAAACTGTTTTCCGGAAGGTACGACCAAAGTCGTTTTTATATTCACTTTCGCATAATCATCCTTCACTACCGGAGTAGTTAACTGTGTACCCCATGTCGGAATATGAGCATCTTCCGTTACTACCAGATGTACATTTCTGTAAAGTCCGGCTCCCGGATACCAACGGGAAGATTCTGTCTCATTCTCCAAACGAACAGCTAAAGTATTCTTTGTCCCCTCTTTCAGATAGGGAGTTACATCCAGATAAAAGGTATTGTATCCATAAGGCCAATAACCAGCCTCCTGACCGTTAATATACACACGAGCATGGCTCATAGCTCCGTCAAAAATCAATGTAGCCTTTTTCCCTTTGACAAAAGAGGGAGCATCAAAATTCAGCCGATACCAACCCACTCCGACGAAAGGAAGACCACCTGTACGTCCGGCATGTTCCATCGCTTCTTTTTGTCCGTCTTGCGCAATGGCTGTCAATTGCCTGTCATTATCTATACCAAAAGGTCCATAAATAGCCCAGTCATGGGGTACTACCACAGATTGCCACTTGATATCATTATAGTCAGGCTGAATAAAATCAGCATTATCTTCACGTGTAAACTTCCACCCTTTCTCAAAAGTATACGAGGTTCGTACTTGTGCACTGATCACAGAGAAAGAAAAAAGGAGGGCTATTCCTAATAAGTATCTAATATTTATAGTCATAAATTATACATCTGATTATTTCACTACTATTTCATCTGTAAATATCCATCCGCCAAACTCTTCTCCGGCACGAGCCTGATAACGTATATACCGTCCTTCAGCACTGCCTTCCCATGAAATACTAATAAATTTAATAGCTTCTTTTCTATTTACTTCAAAAGTATATTGTTTCAATTCTGTGAAGTTTGCTCCATCATCAGAAATGGAAATAGTGACAGATTCAGGCAAAAAGACCTCTGCCCCTACCACTTGCATAAAATCAGCAGAGACAGAATGGACAGCAGTTTCCGTACCCATATCAATGGTAACATCCAATCGCTTTTTATCGATAAAACCTTGCCAGGATCCATCTCCATAAGTCCAGTCGCCACGAATACCATCAGTAAGAGCTGTATTTCCCTGCGCAGGATAGTGAGGACTATACGGAGCATTATAAATCACCTTTTTCCCCACAGCCAAATGACTTATCGGCTTCAAAGACTCCGGACGACTTCCTATCTCATTTTTAAGATCAAAAGTATGATATCCTTTCGCTTGCAAATCATCAACTGCTTTCAATGCACGATTATGAAAGTCTGTCCATGATTTACGTTCGGGAGCCGACCAAGCCACTTCTGCCAAAGCAAGGATACGAGGATATATCATATATTCCATATGCTCCGGAGTGGGGATATATTCTGCCCATAGATTTGCCTGCACACCATAAACAAGTTTTGCCTGTTCTACAGTTAAAGAATCTGAAACCGGATTATATGAATAAACCTTCTCCAATGGCAAATATCCTCCGATGGCTTCCGGCTGAGAATACGGAGCATCCTGATAACTATCCAAATAACAATATTGACCGGGAGTCATAATTGCTTGATGACCGGAACGGACAGCAGCAATACCTCCCTCTTCGCCACGCCATGACATTACAGTAGCATTAGGAGCCAGACCACCTTGAAGAATTTCATCCCAACCCAGCAACTTACGTCCATGTGCATTCAGAAACAGTTCAATACGATGAATCAGATAGCTTTGTAGCTCGTCTACATTAGAAAGATGTTCATCCTGCATCCTTTTCTGACATTTCGGACAAGTCTTCCAAGCCGCCTTACCAGCCTCATCGCCTCCTACATGAATATATTCCGATGGAAAAAGCTCCATTACTTCAGTAAGCACATTTTCTAAGAAAGTGAATGTTTCTTCATTTCCAACACAAAAATCTGCGTTTTTATAAGGTTCACCCGAACAGGAGAGTTGCGGATAAGCAGCCAATACTTCTTCTGAATGAGCAGGCATCTCGATTTCAGGAATGATTGTGATATAATGCTGCTGCGCATATGCAATAATCTCCTTCATGTCATCCTGAGTATAATAACCACCGGAAGCACCGGGCTCATCAAAACGGAGATATTTCCGTCCGCCATTCCACCACTTCTTCCAGTTGGCATCAGTACGCCAGGCGGCAAATTCCGTCAATAAAGGATATTTCTTTATTTCAAGTCTCCATCCTGCCGCATCCGTCAAATGCAAATGCAAACGGTTTAGTTTATAAAATGCCAATGCGTCTATCTGTTTCTTCACAAATTCTTTAGAGAAGAAGTGGCGGGAGACATCCAGCATCATCCCACGATAAGCAAAACGAGGGGTATCCTGTACTTCAACAGAAACTATAAAATAACCCGTGCCCGAAGGCTGAGATAATTGCAACAGTGTCTGAATTCCATAAAACAACCCAGCACCGGAAGAAGCCTGAATCAGAATATGTTCAGGAGTAACGGATAATATATAACTTTCCGGTGACACCAACTGAGGATTCTTTTCTGTTATCAATAAAGACAAGACATTCTGTTTATCTTTCTTTTTCCCTTCCTTAAATTGTACAGGTAATGCAGTTTTCAGATAGTCGCCCAGAAGAATAGCTTCTTCTCCTTGTAAGTTTGTATAAAGCTTTGTTTTTTCAGAGAGTAAAAAAGAGCCCGTACCCTGTTCCATCTTTAAGGGAACAGGAATTACGGACTGTGCATTAATGGGATGTGCACAAAGACACATCCCGATTACCCATAAGAAAAGACAAACTTTAGTGTATCTCTTTCTTATATTCATTAATTAATTGTGATTTCGTCTACAAATAAAAAGCCTGGATAACTCTTACCACCATGCCATTCCGGAATACTTTTCTCGGGTGAAGCTATAACTTTCACATATTGTGCAGTTACAGGTGTAAATGTTAGTTTATGGTCATAAACACCATTTTTATCAGTTTCCTTCATTGCAGGATAAGCTTCAGATGCCACTTTCGTGAAGTTTGTGCCGTCTTCTGAAACTTCTACAGAGAGTCCTCTTGTATCAAAAACCCAATCTCCCTTCTCTACGCAAGTAGAAATGGCAACGCTTGAAATCTCTGTTGGTTGTTTGAGATCAATAGTCACATCCATATCATTTCCTCTAAATGCAATCCAGCGTCCGGTTTTATAGTTACCATTTCCTTTCAAGCCATCTACCAACGTAGAGACACCTTTGAACTCATATTGTTTATTCACCGGCTGATTAGCAACAATCGGCTTCATGCTTGATTTACTGAAATCGATTTTCTCAGAAACGACACGACTATTTCCAGTAGGGCGAATAGCTATAGCCGAGAAGTCTGCATTTTCCTTAATCTTCAAAGCGCCATCATAAACGGGAGAAGTACTAGTCGGCTCTGTACCATCTAGCGTGTAGTGGATTGGCGCATTGTCAATTGTAGTAAGTGTAATGTCTAAAGTACCATCAGCCGGATTCGGAGTAAATTCTGCTTTTACGTCAAATACGTGCTTTGCATAATTATATCCTTCTGCATCATACCACTTAATCAGTCGTGGAAGACGAGACAAGAAATCTTCGTAGTTCTTCTTATCAGGTGTTGACCACTGGACTTCACACAAAGCAGCCCAACGAGGCAAGACCATATATTGAGCATGAGAGAAAGTAGCAATATATTCTGTCCAGAGATTAGCCTGTACACCTTTTATATACTGCTGTTCTTCCGGAGTAAGGGAAGCCGGCATCGGCTCATAGCTGTACACCCTTTCCATCGGCAAATAACCTCCGATACCGAAAGGTTCATTCTCAGTATCTTTAGCCTGATAATAATCAAAATACAGATAAGTGTTCGGGGTCATGATCACATCATGTTTCTGCTTGGCAGCTTCAATACCTCCACTTTCGCCACGCCATGACATAACTGTTGCATTAGGAGCAAGTCCGCCTTCGAGAATCTCATCCCAACCGATAATCTGACGTCCGTGATCGTTCAGGAACTTCTCTATATGATTGATAACGAAACTCTGCAAACGTTCTTCCTTACTATGATTCTTATCCGATTTCAAGCCCAACGCTTTGATACGTGCCTGACATTTCGGACATTTCTCCCATCTTACCTTCGGACATTCGTCACCACCTACATGGATATACTCTGAAGGGAAGATTTCAATCAATTCGCCATATACATCTTCCAGGAATTTCAGAACCTGATCGTTGCCGGCACAAAGTACATCATCGGCTACTCCCCATTGTCTCCAAACTTCATACGGTCCACCGGTACAACCCAATTCCGGATAAGCGGCAAGGGCAGCCAGCATGTGTCCCGGAAGGTCAATCTCAGGAACAACAGTGATATAACGTTCTGCGGCATAATCTACAATTTCCTTAGCCTGTTCCTGTGTATAGAATCCACCATAGGGTGTATTGTCATATTCACCGGAGTTACGTCCGATGACCGTTCCCGATCTTTGAGAACCTATTTCCGTCAACTTCGGATATTTCTTGATTTCCAGACGCCATCCCTGATCGTCAGTGATATGCCAGTGCAAACGGTTCATGTTGTGTAAAGCCAGCATATCAATATAAGTCTTCACTTCATCAATTGTGAAGAAATGACGACTAACATCGAAATGTGCACCACGATAACCGAAACGAGGAGCATCCTTAATTTCAACAGCAGGCAATGCTACATCAGCACCCAAAGCAATAGGCAATGATTTACGCAAAGTCTGAATACCATAGAAAACTCCGGCTTCTGTAGGGGCAGTTATCGTGACACCTTGATCGGTGACTTTCAACTGATAAGATTCAGGGTTTTCTACTTCTGAGCCTAACGCCAGCACTATAGCATTTTTACCTTCAGTTCCGGCTTCAATCGAAAAGTCTTTTCCGGTTGCAGTCTTCAGATAATCAGCCAAAAATTGCGCATTACGCTGCATCTTCTCATTTCCTTCCGGATAAAGGATTTTCACACCGCTTTTCAAAATAAAGGGGTTTACTTGCGATGTTACAATTTCTTGTGGCAATGGGATAATCTGATAATTGGCTTCTTCTTGTACCGAGCCACAAGAGCTCATCAGTCCTGCCAGTGCCACACATCCTGTTAATTTTAGGAGTTGTTTCATAAAATAAAAATTAGGTGTTAGTAGTTAATAAATTAGTTTTATTTATAGGTTTCTCGAATATGCTTGATATTGACAGGTAATTCTTCTCCCTTCTTTATCCGGGGAGAAGTGATAATTACTTTCTTACGTTCTCCGGGTAAGAGATCAAAGAAGTTGTCACTGTAACGGGCTCCTTGCAATGGAGTCTCAATAAAAATATCTTTTGCCAACATTGATGAAAAGAGAGTCAATTCACATTTACCATCCGTCTGCTTCATTTGATAGGATACTGATGTCGGAGGAAGTTGCAAATCTTTCGTCTTTCTGAAAAAATGGACGCTCTCAGCCACCTGATGTCCCGATTTATCTTTGAGTATCAATTTCAAGAAGCTACGTCGGCAGTCTTCGGGAGTCAGCCAGCCATCCAGTTTTGCACGATAAACACATTTTGAAGTATTTGCCGGAACTTCCAACAAATGTACTTGTATCTTCTTACCCAGCGTTTTTCCATCAAAATCCACGACTTTCATTTCCAATGTCATTTGCTCCATTGTATCAAGCCGGTCTGAGATCAGATAAACACTCAAACTGTCATTCTGCTGTATAGGATTGATCAAGACCGGTGCAAAAGCACGCTTTGCCTGATAATGTAATGCCTTCCAATTACCATAATAATCAATACTTGACCAGGATACTACCGGCCAACTGTCGTTCAACTGCCAATACAATGTCCCCATACAATAAGGACGATTGCGTCTGTGAGCTTCCAGTCCATGCCGCATCCCCTGTCCTTGCAAGACTAATCCGACATACACAAAATCCTCGAAACTTTCGGGAATAATATAATCACGTTCCATATAAGTACGGATCAACGAATTACCAATACTACTCTTCTGATGCGCATTCATCACTTCAGACTCAATCTGATAATCTTCAGGAGCAGCAAAAGCAGCAATGGTTTTCATTTCCGGAAATGACTGGAAACCAAATTCACTCATAAAACGCGGCAAATCGGTATCTAAAGACTCAAATGGCTTCTTTCCGTACCAGACTCCCCAATTATGACTGTCTCCTGTCCCCCATGACTCCGGACGCCCCCAGTTAGCGAGATAAGGCGAACTGTGCACATAAAAACGATCCGAATCAAATTCTTTAACCATTGAAGGCAACAGCTCACGGAACAGTTTATCATAACCATGCATTAATCCTTGATAAACCTCCGGAGTAAACTTCTTCTCAAAACCCCAATATTTCAGAGCTTCCAGTATTTCATTATTACCACACCACATCGCCAAAGAGGCATGATTCCGAAGACGGCGAATATTGTAAACAGCCTCCGCCTCTACCCGTTTCAGGAAAGTAGGATCGGATGGATAAGGAGTACACGCAAACATAAAATCCTGCCAGACAAGTATCCCGTTCTCATCGGCAAGGTCATAGAAAAGATTATTCTCATATGTCCCACCGCCCCATATACGAACCATATTCATATTGGCCTCCTTCATGTCACGGAACAAAGTCTGATAGCGTTCCGTAGTAACATTAGGCAGCAGTGCATCCTGAGGAATATAATTAGCTCCTTTGGCAAACATCGGTATGCCATTGACTTCAAAATAAAAAGATTCTCCGTCCTTATCTTTTTCATTTACCACACGAATCGTTCGTAAACCAATCCGATGAGATTGTTCCGCAACAATCCGATCTCCACAAGCTATCTGAGCCGAGAAATCATACAGAGTCGGAGTTCCCCAACCATTTGGCATCCATCGTACAGGGTTCGTCACTTCAGCAGGAAGAGTGATATGATTTATCCCGGGTTGAAGTGTCACCTGCTGTTTTACTTCTGTAACGGTAGTTCCATTCAACGATACATTGACCCTTACTTCAGCCGGAATTTTCTGAGGAACGATCTGGTTTACAATCAGTTCATTAGACAGACGAGCGTTTTCATCTGTCAGCAATAATTGTCTGACATGGTAGTCAGATATGGTAGCTATGTCGTAAAAACGAAGAGTAACCGGGCGCCAGACACCACTTGTCACCATTCGGATGCCCCAGTCCCAACCGTAACTATACGGAGCCTTACGGCTGAACACACTAAGATGTTTCTCGTGATGATCGTTATCCGCCGGATAATTGAAGCCATTGGAAGCATATTGTGGCAACGTTTGCCGAATAGGTGAATGGAAATAAATATATAAGTGATTCTCGCCCTTCCGCAACACAGATTTTACAGGAAGTGTATACCCCACAAACATATTATCAGCCTTCAGCAGTAATGAGCCGTTGAGATATACGTCTGCATAGGTATCAAGACCTTCAAAAATAAGTTGGATTCCGTCACGATTCAATTGCTCTTCGGAGACTATAAAGGAGGTTCTATATTCCCAGTCCTCATTCTCCACCCATTGAATTTTCTTTTCATTCATCCCATAAAAAGGATTCGGCAGTAATTCATGACTGATCAGGTCCTGATGAACCGTACCAGGAACCGTGGCTCGCATCCACTTTTCAGTCCCTGATTGAGAAAATTCCCAACCGGTATCCAGTAGCATGACTTCCGAAGTGTCATTACCTTGAGCATAAACCATACTACAGCAACATAGCAATCCACATGCTATCGGGGCTATCTTTCCTGTCAAATTTAAGATCATAGTGGGGGCATTAGATATTAACGGAGTAAAGATATTGCTTTTTTGTTAAATATTTCCTATTGAAGCTACAAAATATCTCATTTCATCGAAAATTCGGCACGAAATGTCGAAGCAGGCAGTCCTTCCCGATTGATCAGATTAGCCCGCGTAAAAGGTTGCCAGCCATAACGTACATAGCGGGGATTTGGCACTTCTTTACTATACACCTTCACCTGGTCTCCTACAACCTCAGCCGTTGCCGGATAATAGATACCATCATATTCCGCTACTTCAAAGCATTGTAAAGGCTTTCCGTCTGAACTCCGCATCCCTTTTCCATAATCAAAAGATAAAAAGACTTTCCCACCGCGAACGTTTGCACCACGAAATAAAGGACCGGAAGGAATGACATTTTTCTGATACGTTTTATTCAAAGCCCCTCGCGCCAAACGCTCTCCCACAGGTTTCTTACAGATAGGATGCACATCCAGAGAATCACCATGATCGCTGGATACAGCCATTCCGATATGAGAAATTTCATTCAACATTCTACGCTGACTCTCACGGAACCAAGGCCAGGAAGGGCGATTCAAACTGGATAATTGTACATAATAAAAAGGCAGGCAGGCATCATTCCAATTCTTCCGCCAACTATTCACGAGCAGTTTAAATAATTTTTCATGAGCTTCCCAATTATGTGCATTCGATTCTCCCTGATACCAGATTACTCCTCGTATCGGATACTGTTCCAAAGGCCGAATCCCCGACTCATATAAATAACAAGGCTCATACGGATGCCTCTGCTGGCTATTTGCTGACTTTTTTATATTCAAAGCAGCCCGTCCGCGCACCCATTCCTGAATAAAATCATTTTTAGTCCAGTCTTTTAAAATGGCGGGAAACTGATATTCCAAACTAGCTCTATCTACCCAGGCTTCTGTAGGTGATCCTCCAACGGCATTGCAAATCAATCCAACCGGAACATTCAGACTATCTCTTAGCATCTTACCAAAATAGTATGCAATTGCCGAGAAATCAGAAGCTGTCGCCGGAGTACAATTTTTCCATTCCGTATCCTTATAATATTGGAGATGATTCAACGAATCAAGTACGTTCGCCTCCCATTCGACGGCATTTGTGCGCCAACGTGCTTTCATATCATACAAACGAAGTTGCTGATCTACGGCACGTGGAATATCGGCTCGGGCAGTCGAAGCCTGTTTCAGCATAAACTCCATATTTGACTGACCGGAACAAAGCCAGACTTCACCCGCTAACACATTTTGATATTGAAAACCCGTCTCATCCGTTGAGATCTTTAAGGTATAAGGACCACCCGCCTTTAAAGGAGGCAGCGTTACCGACCATTTTCCATTCAGACCTGCTTTTGTTTTCATTTGCCGATCGGCTATGCTTACAGTAACCCGGTCCCCGGCATTGGCAATTCCTTGAACCGTCAACGGAACATCCCGTTGCAATACCATATTGTCTGTATAAAGCAACGACATTTTCAGTCCGCCATAATCTCCGGTAATGGCGGAATATACGGTCTGAGCCATAATAAACGCTCCTTCGGGATCAGGGTGTACGGCGTCCGTCAATATGAAAGGGTATGGATACAACGGCTCATGAAAGTCGATCAACTGTACTCCGGTATAGCGTGCCACATTCTCAATAGCCAATTGTATTTCTCCATGCCAGTCACGTGTCCCTGACAGGAAACGAGGATGCCGATCGGCAATAGGCGTAAGTCTGGCAATCATAATCCGGACTTTAGAATTAGCCGCCCGAAAAGAATCGATCAATTCAATGTAATCTTTCACAAAGAAATCACGATAATCGGGCCAATCACGGGGATCTGTATCATTGATGCCCAAATGAATAACCACAATATCTCCGGCGAAGTCGATCGCTCTGCGAAACTCATCTTGCTGCATATAAGGCCGGTGCCCTTTATTCAACAAGGTAGCACCCGATTTGCCGAAGTTTTCGACTTGATAAGACTCTCCCAACATCTTCTGTAATTGCGCCGGATACGATTGTGTAGTCCGGTCGGGCAATCCATAACCATAGGTGATACTATTCCCGATGCAGGCAACTTTAATACGATTTTCCTGTGCACTCGCTGCTGTAATAAACAAGATGGAAACAACAATCAATAATACATTTTTCATCATATAAAAGTCAATTACATTTTCTTTTCCGGAGAATAGATCAGCCCTTCTACGGCCTTATCGCCGTCAGGAGTCACAAATACTACAGTAAACATCCATTTAACCAATCGTACTTCATTCGTTGAGAATTTGCCGACAGGCAGTTTCAGCAATACCTTATTCCAGCCTTTATGCAAATGAACCCGTAGTGGCGGACGTGCCACACAATTCTCATTACCTAAGGCTGTTTCCGAGCTTTTCACGAGATGAGTAGCAGACCATAAATCATAATCGGCTCCAATGAATTCTCTGAACGTCCATAATTCTGAAATTCAGCCCATAAGCCTACTTCCTGTGTTTTAGAAGAATAGACATACGTGTAAGCATAAGCAGTATGATTCTCCTGTGGATCTTTGTAAAAAGCCGGCACAATCTTACCCCATACGTGCCGAAGATAGATACCGGCTCCTATGGCAGGACGCACTCCATATTGCTTCCCTTCATAGGTATATGAATCTTTCAGCTCTTCTTCCGGTGGAAAAACTTTAGTCAGATCCCCCTCATTCGGAAAAGCATCTGTAATGTTCCATTTTACATGAGTCTGTTTGACATAGGCAAATGGATACCCTTTAAACAGATGCTCTTTATACCATAACATACGACTTTCGAAGTCCTCAAAATTACGAAAGACCTCAGAGTTTTCATCTACAGGAAGAATTGTTCCCTGCTTATCGAAATATTCAGTTCCTCCTCCCCGCCATGAACGCTCTGCGATAGCCAGCATATTCGGATAAAAGTTATTTTCCAGAACCATATTCCACTCTTTGTCGATTAAACGATCATTCCAGATACCCATAATGACTCCGGCAAGATCATCACTTCCCATATCTGCATTATAAATCCGACTATTATATAGAGCAATTATATCGCCGAACGTATCAAAATGATTCAAATAATGGAAACGGGAGTCAATAGCGGGAATACCTTGTTGGGCTTTGCCACGATAACTCCAAAGCTGCATCATGTCGATCTCACCTGTCTTATACTTCCATCCGGGATTCCAGGAAATCACTTTTTTCCCTTTATCACGGATATAAGCCACCATTTCGGGCACAAACTGCGGATTGGTAAAATGCACTTCATCTGTTCCAATATGGAGATATGGAACATCAAACGTTTCACAAATCTCATCCAGCAGGAGTTTCAGGATTTTCATTCCTTCCGGACTTTGCATATCATGACGGAAAGTACGGATAAATGCCGCACTATGTCCGGGCATATCAATCTCCGGAATCAACAGTACCTGATGAGCTTTACAGAACTTGGTCAACTCTCTCGCTTCCTCCAACGTGTAATATTTACCCGCCATACGAGTCATATTCGCACTATCATTCAACATCGGAAAGATTTTACTTTCCAGACGCCATGCCTGATTTTCCGTCAAGTGCCAATGAAAGGTATTGATTTTAAATCGGGATAATATGGCTATCTCACGTTTCAACTCCTCCAAAGACAAGTAGCTACGCCCTACATCCTGCATGAAACCCCGAATCCTGAAAGCCGGCCAATCAGTGATAGTACCACATTGCAGTCGGATTTTCTTTCCCTTTTCTTCTTTTAGTTGATATAACGTTTGCATCGCCCAATATACTCCACGCTCTGCTACAGCCTCCACAGTAATTGCCTTTGGAGTAATAGTCAGACGATAAGCCTCATCCTGATTGACAGGTACGTTGTCAATCGCATCAACCAATTTTATATTGATAGAGGATGCCGACTGATCAGTCAGAGTACCTCCCATTTCCGTCACAAGCTGCTTCCATTCCTGCGAAAGCACAGGAGTGGAAAGCTGCATTTTCCCCATGACAAAATATCCTTTTGCAAGCACACATTGCTGAGGTTGGGAAGCAGACGCAAATGATCTGCCCCAATATATATAAGGTATGGAATAAAATGCAATCCCAAAAGATTCGAAGACTTTTCATCGAATCAAATCTTTCAGTTTTACAGCTTGAAATGTCATGTGGGCTGCACTACTCTCATACAAGATACCAATCGTTTCCCGATCAATCATTGTCAGACAGCTATATCCCCAGCCTTCTCCTTCATCCAGCATTAACTGATGTTCGGGAAGCCAGGTCAGCCCATCGTCCAGGCTAGCTTTAATAGTTATATGATTGCGTCCTCTGGTCGTATTCGGATTCGAGAACAAAAGAATATCTTTATCAAGTACATTATCTTCAGCTTCCACATGGATCAAACTAGCCATACATACAGGTTCCTGCAAGGCCTTCCGAGAGGAAGGATGTTCTGTCCATGTCTTGCCCAGATCTTTTGTAATTGCCACAGCACGGCTTCCTCCACGGTTATCCCGCATATTCAGCATCAGCACTCCGGGCTCTATTTCTACTACTTGCGCTTCGGTTGTATTGGTGCGTGCCATGTTGTGCATCTGCCATGTTTTTCCGCGGTCTTTACTATACATGATACCGGCATTAGGTACACGGGTAGAGTCGATAAACTGAGTAGGGAATACTAAAGTTCCATCACTCATTGTTATTCCCCGTCCCGGTCCCTGAAGCAAGAAATACCAAGAAGGGTCTTTTACTTGTTCGGTTATATTAATCGGTTTCGACCAGGTTTTACCGTCATCCGTACTTTTTGCCATCACCAGTTGTGCCGTTTGATATAGATCCATTCCGGGATGAGAACTCCACCAGGCACGTTGATTACCCATTCCGTGTGTCCATGCGGCAACAACCCAAATTGTATTCGTTTGGGTATCTACCAAAATAGAAGGGTCCCCTACTCCATTCTGTGCAGCAGGCAAACCATCGTATTCACCGAACGAAAGAGGAAGGCGCATCTTTTCCCATGTTTTACCGCCATCCGTGCTTCGGCTCAAACCGACATCTACATATTCCTGCAGATCGACACTGCTATTATAACGGACATCATATACGCCAAGCAGCGTTCCTTTATTTGAAGTTACCAATCCGGGAATACGGAAAGAAGCCGAACCGTCATCACCGGCGTGGCGGACCCCCACTGCCATTCGATGAATGATGTCTTTCGGTGACCGTTCTTCACAAATGGCTTCTTTACCATCTATCTTCACTGATTGAAGTTCGGAACTTATTTTAGTGAAAAGAGAAGTCTCCGGCTTCATCTGCAAGCTGATCCAAAAGAAATTAATCCCCGGGAACAACTTATAATGACTCTTCAAAACAACTTTTGCAGAAGGCTGCAAGACTTCCGCACATTTTATCGAATAAGATGGTATTGCTGCCAATGTATTCCCCGGACGGTGACTGGAGATATAATCAACAGGTGCAAATCTGTTCTTTCCTCTATCTTGTAAAGCTTCCGTACCGCCATAATAGAGTTTGACAGCCTGTACATCCGACAGATTGACACTCCTTCCAAAATCCAAAACGATCTCATCCATCATCCGGCTTTCTTTTGCATCTAAACGAAAGTAGAACAATACGTTATCCTGCCGCTCAATTAAAATGGGAATTTGCGTCTGATGTACAAAAACGGTGTCTGAAGCTTTCACAAAGATGGAGCACCCTAACAAGAGAATAAGGGTAAATAAATAATGATTTCTTTTCATAAATGGGGGTATTAGTTAGTTTAACGAAGGCAAAGATAAGATTTTCTCTGCATATATTTAACAGTCAAAGCGACAAACTTGCGTTTTTTACCAAGTTCTCGTAGGACTAGTCAACACTCTGACCACCGTTCTTGCTCTTGTGATCATCGACAGGGTCGGCCGCAAGCAACTGGTCTATTACGGAGTTTCGGGGATGGTTGTCTCCCTCCTGCTGATCGGCATTTACTTCCTCTTCGGTGATTCCTGGGGAGTCTCCAGCCTCTTCCTGCTTGTTTTCTTCCTGTTCTATGTATTCTGCTGTGCCGTCTCCATCTGTGCCGTGGTGTTCGTGCTCCTTTCGGAGATGTACCCCACCAAGGTGCGCGGACTGGCGATGTCCATTGCAGGATTCGCCCTGTGGATAGGAACGTACCTGATCGGACAGCTAACCCCCTGGATGCTCCAGAATCTCACCCCCGCCGGAACATTCTTCCTGTTCGCAGTCATGTGCGTGCCGTATATGCTCATCGTATGGAAACTCGTGCCGGAGACCACAGGAAAGTCACTGGAAGAGATTGAAAGATACTGGACCCGGTCGGAACAGTAGAAGAAAGAAAGAGACCTTAATAACAGTAAACTAACAACAACTGAGAAGTATAGAGAAGCCGCAGGCGGTTTTCTGCATGGCCATTCAAGAAACGTTTCCCCGCCGGTGTACCCTATACCTATCTATAATAAAAACAATATTATGGATTTTAAGAAACTAGCGAATCAGTACCGGGATGAATTGTTGGACAATGTCCTTCCATTCTGGCTCGAGCACTCTCAAGATGGTGAGTACGGCGGTTATTTCAGCTGCCTGGACCGTGAAGGGAAGGTTTTCGATACGGATAAGTTCATCTGGTTGCAGGGACGTGAGGTGTGGATGTTCTCCATGCTTTACAACAAAGTGGAAAAACGACAGGAATGGCTGGATTGTGCCGTTCAGGGTGGTGAATTCTTAAAAAAATACGGACATGACGGGAATTATAACTGGTACTTTTCACTCGACCGTTCGGGTAGACCACTGGTAGAACCATACAATATTTTCTCATATACTTTCGCCACGATGGCCTTCGGACAGCTGAGTCTAGCAACTGGTAATCAGGAATATGCGGACATAGCAAAGAAGACTTTCAAGATCATCCTTTCCAAGGTTGATAATCCGAAAGGCAAGTGGAACAAGCTTCATCCGGGTACTCGTAATCTGAAGAACTTCGCCCTCCCGATGATTCTCTGTAATCTGGCTTTGGAGATCGAACATCTCCTGGATCCCGGTTATCTGGAACAGACGATGGAAACCTGTATCCATGAAGTGATGGATGTCTTTTATCGTCCGGAGCTGGGGGGCATCATTGTTGAGAATGTCGATATGGACGGTAATCTGGTGGATTGCTTCGAAGGTCGTCAGGTGACTCCCGGTCATGCTATCGAAGCGATGTGGTTTATCATGGATCTGGGCAAAAGGCTGAACCGACCGGAGCTCATACAACAAGCAATGTTAACCACCTTAACAATGCTTGATTACGGTTGGGACAAGCAATGTGGCGGCATCTATTACTTTATGGACCGTAACGGTTGTCCTCCCCAGCAATTGGAGTGGGATCAGAAACTTTGGTGGGTGCACATTGAATCCTTGATTTCATTATTGAAAGGCTATCAGTTGACCGGAGATAAAAGATGTCTGGAATGGTTTGAAAAAGTGCATGACTACACATGGACACACTTCAAAGATCCGGAATATCCGGAATGGTTCGGTTATCTGAATCGGCAGGGAGAAGTATTGCTGCCACTCAAAGGTGGGAAATGGAAAGGATGTTTCCATGTACCAAGAGGATTGTACCAATGCTGGAAAGTACTGGAAAATTTATAAACCCTTATTTAAATAGAACGATATGGACGGACGACGTAATTTTCTAAAAACCGCATTTGCCACATGTTCATTGCTAGCAGGCAGCAAACTTCTGACGGCATGCACTCCCATCAAAAGGGCAGCATCTGAAGAAGAAGAAACATTTGAGACATTTGCCACTCCCAATGCCTTGAAAGGGATGCCTATCAAAGCTACTTTTCTGGACGAAATCAGTTGGGATATTCCGCACCAGAATTGGGGTACAAAAGAATGGGATAAAGATTTTAAAGCTATGAAAAAGATGGGAATCAATACCGTAGTGTTGATTCGTGCCGGTCTTGGTAAATGGATTGCTTCTCCTTTTCAATGCCTGTTGGGAAAAGAAGATGTGTATTATCCGCCTGTAGACTTGGTCGAGATGTTTCTGACACTGGCCGATAAATACGACATGGCTTTCTATTTTGGTATGTACGATTCCGGGAAGTACTGGCAGGAAGGATTATTTCAGAAAGAAATAGATTTGAACATGGCTCTGATTGATGAAGTATGGAAGAAATATGGTCATCATAAATCTTTTCAGGGATGGTATTTATCTCAGGAAATCAGCCGCCGGACGAAAAACATGTCTAAGATTTATGCGGAAGTCGGAAAGCACGCCAAGAGTGTCTCTGGCAATCTGACGACTTTAGTTTCTCCATACATACATGGAGTAAAGACAGACCAGGTAATGGCGGGTGACAAAGCCTTGTCAGTGAAAGAACACGAAGAAGAATGGGACGAAATATTGGATAATGTAAAGGGAGCAGTCGATATCATGGCATTTCAGGATGGTCAGGTAGACTATCATGAATTATATGATTATCTGGTTATTAACAAAAAACTGGCTGATAAATATAATATGAAATGCTGGACTAATATCGAATCTTTTGACCGGGATATGCCTATTCGTTTCCTGCCCATTAAATGGGAAAAGCTATTGTTGAAACTGGATGCTGCGCGAAGAGCGGGAATGGAAAATGCAATCACGTTTGAGTTTTCTCATTTCATGAGCCCTAATTCGGCTTATCTGCAGGCCGGACACTTATACGAACGATATTGTGAACACTTTATTCTATAAACCTATCTAATATTGTAATGCAATGAAAAAAAGAATCAAATGGAATCCGAGGTTTATCACCTCATTATTTATTGCGTTCATGTGCACACTCAACTGTATGGCACAAAACGTAATAAAGGGATCAGTCAATGATGGTAGTGGCGAACCATTACCTGGAGTATCTGTAGCTGTAAAAGGTACAACCAGCGGTACTATCACAGACTTGGATGGAAAGTTCAGTATCAATGCCCGAAATAATGATGTATTGATATTCTCTTATGTTGGCATGAATACACAGGACATCAAGGTAAACAACCAGCGTTTCATCTCAGTAACTATGAAAGACGACGTTGCTTCACTGGATGAAGTAGTTGTTGTGGGATACGGTACTCAAAAACGTGGAAGCATCACTGCAGCAATTTCTACCGTATCGGACAAAGAATTGCTGAAAGCTCCGACGATGAGTATCAGTAACGTAGTTGGCGCACGTATTGCCGGAGTGGCAGCCGTTCAGTCCAGTGGTCAGCCGGGGTCTGACAATGCAACATTGACCATGCGCGGACAAACGGGTATAGTATACGTAATCGATGGAATCCGCCGTACATCAGCCGACTTCAACGGACTGGACCCTAACGAAATAGAATCGGTATCTATTCTGAAAGACGCTTCGGCTGTAGCCGTTTACGGTTTGGATGCCAATGGTGTTTTCATCGTTACCACGAAACAGGGTAAGGCAGAAAAAATGTCTATCACTTATACAGGTTCTGTCGGTTTCAGCCAGAATGCGGAACAACAGGAATGGCTGGATGGACCTGGTTATGCTTATTGGTATAATAAAGCACGCGAACTGCAAGGAGACTCTCAGGTATTTACAGCAGAGATGGTGCAGAAGATGAAAGACGGAGTTGATGGTTGGGGAAACACAAACTGGTATGATAAAGTATATGGTACCGGTACCCGTACGCACCATAACATTTCAGCAACCGGAGGTAGTGACAGAGTGCGTTTCTTTGCATCTATCGGTTATCTGAATGAAGATGGTAACATAGATAACTATGGTTACAACCGTTTGAATCTTCGTTCCAATATTGATGCAAAGTTAACCAAGAGCCTCACTTTCACCTTAGGAGTATCCGGTCGTATTGAAAAAAGAGATTCGCCGCGCTATTCAGCCAATCCGGATGACTGGCATAATGTGCCGCAACAAGTGATTCGTGCCCTGCCTTATGTGCCTGACACTTACGAATATGAAGGAAAAACATATAATGTATCCACTCCGACGGCTTCCTCTCCGGTGGCTCCGCTGGCATCTATCAATGAATCCGGATACAGCAAATCCAACTATTCCTATATCCAGTCCAATTTCAGCCTGAAATATGATGCACCCTGGTTGAAAGGATTAAGCTTTAAATTTCAAGGGGCTTATGACCTGACATATAACTTCAGTAAGATTCTCAGCAATCCTTATGAAGTAATGATCATGAATCTTCCGACTATTGAGAGCACTTCATTAACTTACTATAAAGGAACCGACGCGTCGGGCAATTCAATCAGTCTGAGTGAATCTGCTTCCCGGGGATATACATTTACCACACAGTCAAGTGTGACGTATGACAATAAGTTCGGGAAACATACTGTAGGAGCTATGTTCCTGGCAGAAACCCGTGAAAACAAAAGTAATGCATTAAGTGCCACCGGTTATGGGCTGGACTTTATCCAATTGGATGAACTCAATCAGATCACGAATAAGACAGGAAACGGAGCAGAAAAATTCCCATCTATCGGAGGATATAGCGGACATACCAGAGTAGCTGGTTTCGTAGGTCGTGTGAACTATAATTATGATGATAAGTATTATTTGGAAGCTTCTCTTCGTCACGATGGTAGTTATCTGTTTGGAGGTATGAATAAACGTTGGGTAACATTGCCCGGTGTTTCTGCAGGTTGGAGACTCAACAATGAAAGTTGGTTCAATGCTCCCTGGGTCAATAATCTGAAACTGAGAGCCGGTATTGGTAAAACAGCCACCAGCGGCGTAAGTGCCTTCCAATGGAGAAATACAATGGGAATCAGCAAAAATGCAGTTGTTATTGGCGGCAGCAGTCAGACCATGATGTATGCTTCCGTATTAGGTAATCCCAACTTGTCATGGGCACAGTGCCTGAACTATAATGTCGGTGTCGACGCAACGATGTGGAATGGTTTGTTAGGAGTTGAATTTGACGTATTCTATAAATACGAGTATGATAAACTGGCCACTGTGACCGGAGCATACGCACCTTCAAGAGGTGGATATTATTTCAGTTCTGCCAATGTGAACAAGACTGATTATAAAGGTTTCGACGTTACTTTGACTCATTATAACCATATCAACAAGTTTAATTATGGTGCCAAGTTGATCTGGTCATATGCATACGGTCGTTGGCTGAAGTATGTAGGCGACTCCGACAATGCTCCTGAATATCAGCGTTTGACAGGAAAGCAAATCGGTTCTAAATATGGTTTTATCGCAAATGGTCTGTTTCAGAGCGAGGAAGAGATAGCAAATTCAGCAACAGTTAAAGGCTATAAGGCATTGCCGGGATACATTAAGTATGTAGACAGAAATGGTGATGGTATTATTACAGCAGCACAAGACCAAGGCTATGTAGGCAAAAGTGCTACTCCGAAGCATACCGGTTCTTTGAATTTATTCGGTAATTGGAAAGGATTTGACTTTGACTTATTATTCTCTTGGGGATTGGGCAATGTAGTTGCACTGACAGGTCAATATACAGCCAGTGGTTCTGAAGGTACACAGGATAATACCTCATTTACGAAGCCTTTCTATCATGGTGGAAACTCACCGACTTTCCTGGTAGAGAACTCATGGACACCTGATCACACGAACGCTGAATTTCCACGTTTGGAAATCACAGGTCCGAGTAACAACAATGGGTACTCTTCAACTTTCTGGTACAGGAATGGTAACTATATGCGTTTGAAGACTGCACAGATAGGTTACAACTTCCCGAAAAAGTGGCTGAATCCGGCAGGTATAGAAGGACTAAGACTTTATGTAGAAGGATACAACCTATTGACCTTCAGCGGACTTACCAAATACAACATCGACCCGGAATCACCGGCGGTAAACAATGGCTATTATCCGCAGCAGAGAACATATACGCTAGGTGTAAAACTAACATTCTAAAAAACGAAATCACATGAAAAGAATATTATTAAATATATCATTAGCACTGGCACTAGGCTTTAGTATAAGTTCGTGCAATGACTGGCTGGACGGTGTGGAGCAAACCTCGACCGTTAGTGATGAAATTGTTTGGCAAGATGAAGCATACGTGGATAAATACGTTAATGCATTCTATACATATCTTCATAAATACGGACAATTTGGGGAGGCTCAGTTCTCAGGAAGTTTGACAGAGAGTTTGACTGAGACATTCAAATACGGTTCAGTAGCTTTGGGAGACAGAGCCGGACATCCGAACAATTACGTTACCAATCCGGATGTTATCAGTCCGGACGGATGCCGTTACAACATCTGGGATAAGGATTTGGCTTACGGTAATATCCGTCAGATGAATCAGTTTTTGGTTATGCAGAAGAAGTACTCTACATTCCCGGATGATAAGAATCTGAAATGGGAAGCTCAGGTACGCTTCTTCCGTGCTTATGTTTATTTTCAGTTAGCCAAACGACATGGTGGAGTCATTCTGTATGACGACCTCCCTACCTCTAACGACAAAGCACGCAGCACGGCAGCGGAAACATGGCAATTCATTGCAGATGACCTGGATTTTGCGGCAACCAATCTTCCTAAAGAATGGGATGCAGCCAACAAAGGACGAGTGACAAAAGGTGCGGCTTACGCATTGAAATCACGTGCTATGCTATATGCTGAGCGTTGGCAGGATGCTTATGACGCAGCTGATGAAGTAGAAAAGTTACAGTTGTATGATTTGGTGGACAACTATGCAGATGCTTGGAAAGGCAATAATAAAGAAGCTATTTTGGAATTTGACTACAATAAAGACAGTGGTCCGAACCATACCTTCGACCAGTATTACGTTCCGCAATGTGACGGCTACGACTTTGGTGCGCTGGGTACTCCGACACAGGAAATGGTAGAATCTTATGAAGATAAAAACGGAAACAAAGTAGACTGGTCCGAATGGCACGGCACTACCACCAAAGAACCTCCTTATGATCAGTTGGAACCTCGTTTTGCGGCTACTATTATTTATCGTGGCTGTACGTGGAAAGGCAGAGTGATGGATTGTAGCGTAGGTGGAACAAACGGTGCTTTCATGGCTTATCGTGAACAGTCATACTCCTATGGTAAAACAACAACCGGTTACTTCCTGCGTAAACTGTTGGATGAGAAACTGATTGACGTCAAAGGAACCAAAAGTTCTCAGGCATGGGTAGAAATCCGATTTGCTGAAGTTCTGTTGAATAAGGCTGAAGCAGCATACAGACTCAACAAAACCGGTGAGGCACAGTCTTTAATGAACCGTGTCCGCGGACGTCAGGGGGTAAATCTGCCGGGCAAGTCTTCCAGTGGTGAAACATGGTTCAATGATTATCGCAACGAACGTAAAGTTGAACTTGCATACGAAGGACATCTGTTCTGGGATATGCGCCGTTGGAAACTGGCACACATTGAGTATAACAACTATCGCTGCCACGGTCTCAAGATTACGAACGGTACGTACGAATACATTGATTGCGACGGACAAGATCGTAAGTTCCCACAGAAGTTATACGTTTTACCGGTACCGACTTCTGAAATAAAGAATAATGCGTTAATTGAGCAATATGATGAATGGAAATAACTAAAAGCTTAATACAATGAAAAATAAAATATTATCAATTGTTTCAGTCATTGCGTTTCTGATGGGTATGAGCGCATGCCATAGCCCGGAAGATTTCAATCCGACTGTTGAAAGGAACATAATCAATAATTTGACAGCATCCTTCCCGGATGATGACAGTGATGACAATAGTTTCACTAGTGAGATAGATTATACGAATCATGTGATTACCGTTGTATTTCCATATAACTATCCCAAACTCTCGGATAATGTTCTGCAACAGTCTGACCTGAAAAAGATGCGTGTGATCGCTGATCTGGACAATAATGTATATGTGTATCCTACATTATTATTTATGGATATGACGCAGGAAAACTTTATAACAGTGAAAGACCAGACCGGCACAAGCACCGAATATAAAGTTGTTGCAGAGATTCGTAAGAGCAATGAATGTGCAATCACGAAATTCAATCTAACAAGTTTGGGGCTGTCGGGAATCATCAATGAAAGTACCAAAACAATCTCTTTGATCAGTTTGGAAAGTATAGGGGAAATGCTGGCAGATGTTACCATTTCACATGGTGCGACCATCTCACCCGACCCCAGAACTGTTGCCCTAAACTATGATCAAGAACAAAAGTTGACCGTAACAGCTCAAAACGGTACTACCCAGTCTGTGTATACAGTGAAGAAGGAAATTCCGGAAAAGATTGCCGCAGGACTTCGCGCCAACAGTGCCAAACTGCTCTGGACTAAGAAACTTACAGATGTGGGTATCACAAGTACCAATATGGTAACGGGAATTGCCGTAACTAATGACTATGTAGTTATTAATGACCGCGGTAACAGCAACGCTATCTATCTGGACGGAAGAACAGGAGCTAATGTGGGAACTATAAACATAAGCAGTTTCGCAGGAAGTCTCACAAACTTCTATGCAACAGCTGATGACGGAGATAATATCTTATTCACCAACTTAGTACCGAACTCAGGTAACGTCTTTACCGTATGGAGAGTACGCGGTGTAAACGGAACTCCGGAGAAATATATTGAATTCAATGTAACTTCTGCTATCGGTAGAAAACTTTCAGTACAAGGTAGCCTGGATGGAGATGCCATTATCACAGCTCCTTACTATGGAACCTCCGGACAGTTTGCCCGCTGGCAAGTCGTTAATGGTGCGTTAAAATCACAAACTCCTGATCTGGTAGTATCTCAGGGACTAGGTTCATGGGGCGATAATGCCGATGTAATCTATTCTGATCCGACCGATCCGACAAGTGATTACTTTGCAGCATTCTACAGTACTCCACGAAATCTGTGCTGGTTCAATGGAAAAACCAATACAATCAGATATAACGGTCCGGAAGTCAGTGCCAACTGGATTCAAAACGCAGTAGATTATAAAGTCTTTAATAAAGTGGCATACGTACTTTCAAACTCTGTGAACAGCTTTACATGGGGCACAGATGATAGTATTTACCTATTCGATCTGGCGGGTAATTCATTAGATAATCAGCCGATAAACTTTGGAAGTAACGGCTTGGGTGTCAATGGCAATTACGGTGCCAAAGCATTGGGTAGTCAAAATGCAAATGGAACAGGTGACGTAGCTCTTAAAGTTTCATCCAATGGCTACTACTTATACATCTACTTCATGTTTACTAATGGATATGTAGGTTGCGTACAGTGCGACTGTATCGATATGTAATATAACCAGTAATGGATTCGGAAGCCTGTACCTTTTTCAGGTACAGGCTTTTTACTTCAACGATTAAGAACCATACAAAATGAATATCAGAAAAAACAGATTAAAAATAGTTTTGGGAGGAATAGCTGTCTGTATGTGCATGGCATGCGGTGGCAGTGATACCAAAGATTATTGGGGAGACACCAGCAACGGCGGAAAGGAAGAACCGACAGAGAACCCTAACGCCTCCAAACCTCGATATATCTGGATTGATGCAGCTGCCAACTTCCCCGATTTCGCTAATAGTAAAGAAAATATAGCCCGTGATCTGGCATTAGCCAAAGATGCCGGTTTTACAGATATTGTGGTAGATGTGCGTCCCACTACAGGTGATGTACTATTCAAAACCAATATTGTAGATCAGGTTAAATTCATGTATGCCTGGATTGGAAGCAACTACACAAAGGTAGAACGTACAGCTACATGGGATTACTTGCAAGCCTTTGTTGACGAGGCACGCAAACAAGGGCTCCGCATTCATGCTGCCATCAACACATTTGTAGGTGGAAATCAGATTGACGGAGGAACTGGGTTACTGTACAGAGACCAGTCCAAAGCAGAATGGGCTACGCAAATGAATATGCAGACAGGGATTGTGAGTGTGATGAATACCAGTGAAAGTACTAAATTCTTTAATCCTGCCCATCCCGAAGTACAGACCTTTCTTTGCGATTTACTGAAAGACCTTGCAAGCTACGATCTCGATGGCATTTTCTTAGACAGAGGTCGTTTCCTCAATCTACAAACTGACTTTTCCGAAGAATCCCGTAAACAGTTTGAAGAATATATGGGAGGCATCAGAATTCAAAACTATCCGGATGACATTTTACTACCGGGTGCTTCCAGTCTTCCTGCCACCTATCCTAAATATTTGACTAAGTGGCTGGAATTCCGTGCAAAAGTGATTTATGACTTTATGCAGAAAGCACGCACTGCTGTAAAAGGAGTGAAACCCGGCATCAAATTCGGAGTTTATGTAGGCGGCTGGTATTCTACCTATTATGATGTAGGTGTCAACTGGGCAGCTTCCACTTATGATACCTCGCGTTATTACAACTGGGCGACAAGCAAATATAAAAATTACGGCTATGCCGCCTGTATGGATCAAATACTGATCGGTGCCTATGCCTCACCGCTAAAGGTACACGGTACGACGGAATGGACTATGGAAGGTTTCTGTTCATTGGCTAAAGATAAAATAAAAGGAGAATGCCCCATTGTAGCCGGAGGTCCGGATGTAGGAAATTGGGATACCAATAATCAGGCTACTCAAGAACAAGAAAATCAGGCAATCGTACAATCTGTAAAGGCCTGTATGAATGTTTGCGACGGATATTTTCTGTTCGACATGATTCATCTGAAGAAAGCCGATCAATGGCAATATGCCAAAGAAGGCATCAAACTCGCAATTGAATAAAAAAGAATAACCGACACATTAGAATATGATCGTATGAGAAAAATAACAATAGTACTTTTATCAAGTCTGTTAATCATTGCATTGGGAGCATGCAAAAGCACAGTTCCCAAAGTGGAAAATGCCAAGCCCGCTTTGATGTGGTTTGATGCGGAAGCAAACTTTGAACGCTTCAGCAATCCTGACTCCATTGATTATTATCTGACAAAAATAAAATCATTAGGTTTCACCCATGCTATCGTTGATGTACGTCCCATCACCGGAGAAGTACTGTTCGATACGGAGTTTGCTCCTAAAATGCGTGAATGGCATGGATATGAACGCAAAGACTTCGATTACTTGGGACATTTCATCAAAAAAGCCCATGAACTGGGTATAGAGGTACATGCTTCACTCAATGTCTTTGTCGCAGGACACAATTATTTCGACCGTGGATTAGTCTATTCCACGCATCCAGAATGGGCATCGACAGTATACACTCCGGAAGGAATCACTTCCATCACCAACGAAAAGAAGAAATATTCGGCAATGGTTAATCCTGTCAATGAGGAGTTTCAGACACATATATTGAATGTTCTCAAGGATTTAGTGAAACGTTATCCCGATCTGGATGGATTGATGTTGGACCGTGTACGCTATGATGGTATAACGGCAGACTTTTCAGACCTCTCCCGTCAGAAGTTCGAAGCGTATATCGGGCAGAAAGTAGAAAAGTTTCCGGAAGACATCTTCGAATGGAAAAAGGACGAGAATGATAAATACTATCCCGAACGCGGAAAACATTTCCTGAAATGGATTGAATGGCGCACCAAGAACATCTACGACTTCATGGCCCGTGCCCGGAATGAAGTAAAGAAAGTGAATCCGGATATTTCTTTCGGTACATACACCGGAGCATGGTATCCTTCTTATTATGAAGTAGGCGTAAACTTTGCGAGCAAGAAATACGATCCGAGCGAAGATTTTGACTGGGCTACTCCCGAATACAAAATTACGGTTATGCCGAACTGATGGACTTATATACTACCGGAAATTATTATACCGATATCACCATAGAAGAATCTCTGAAAAACAAGAAGGCGTATGGAACAGAAACAGATTCACAGGCACAAAGCGGCACGTGGTATTCTGTTGAAGGTTCTTGTCAGAAATTACGCAATATCATGAAAGATAATAAATTTATGGGTGGTATTCTGGTGGACCAATTCTATGACAATCCCGCCAAATTATCCGCAACCATAGAAATGAACCTGAAAGCTTCCGACGGACTGATGGTATTCGACATTGTACATATCATCAACAAAGGATTATGGAAAGAAGTTGAAAACGGAATGAGAGCCGGAGGAGCTCTGAAGTAAAATCGAAAGAATACGCTATGAATATGAAAAGATTCTCAATTATCTCCCTTTTGTTATGGATAGGCATTCTGGCATTTGCCTCGGGAAAGCCAAAAGTAATGTGGTTGGACTGTTCGGCTAATTTCCAACGTTTCAGCTACCCCGATTCAATCCGCTTCTATGTAGACAAATGTCATGAAGCAGGTATCACGCATCTAGTATTGGACATTAAAGACAATACGGGTGAAGTATTATATCCCAGCAAATATGCCGCACAGAAGAAGAACTGGAAAAATTTCGACCGTCCGGATTTTGACTTTATCGGTACCTTTATCGAAGCTGCTCATGCCCGCAATATGGTCATCTTTGCCGGAATGAATATATTTGCTGATGGACAGAATATCGTGAAACGTGGCGCCATCTTCGATAAACACAAAAAGTGGCAGGCTATCAATTATGTACCGCGCAAAGGACTGCTCCCTGTAACGGAAATAGAAGGAAAGCCTACCATGTTCCTGAATCCGGCACTGAAAGAGGTGCAGAAGTATGAGATTGATGTGATCAAAGAAGTTGTCCGGAATTATGCATTTGACGGCATCATGCTTGACCGTGCACGATATGATTGTATTGATTCGGACTTTTCTCCTGAGTCAAAGAAGATGTTTGAGAAATTCATCGGAAAGAAAGTTGAGAAGTTTCCGGAGGACATTTTTGAATGGCGCCCTAATGCCGAAGGAGGCATAGACCGTGTGGGTGGCCCATACTATCATCAATGGCTGACGTGGAGAGCTTCTGTTATATATAACTTTATAAAAGATGTACGTACTTCCATCAAAAAGATAAAGCCGGAATGTATGTTGGCTGCTTATACCGGTGCATGGTATCCTACTTACTTTGAGGTAGGTGTCAACTGGGCAAGCCGTAATTATGATGTCAGCAAGGACTTTAGTTGGGCTACTCCCGACTATAAAAATTATGGCTTTGCAGAGTTACTGGATTTCTATACGAATGGCAATTACTACTGGAATGTAACGCTGGACGATTATTATAAATCTTCCGGTAAATTTAAGAATGAAACAGACAGCGAGTTTTCTACCGGAGAATATTTATGTGTAGAAGGCGGTTGCAAATATTCCAAATACTTGCTGAAAGATGCGGTGCCAGTATGCGGCGGTCTGTATGTAGAAGACTACAAACGAGACGTAAACCAATTCCAGAAAGCAGTCCGTATGAACTTGAAAGAATCGGACGGTGTGATGATTTTCGACATTGTACACATTATCCGCAACGGATGGTGGGACGAACTAAAAGAAGCACTGGACGAAACTAAGCCGGATGAAGCGCGAATGATCAAAGGAACCGTTACTTGCGATGGCAAAGGTATAGCCAATGTGGTAGTGACAGACGGACAGCGTTGTGTCACTACAGACAAGAACGGTATTTACCATCTGCCCAATCTCGGAAACACACGCTTTGTATATATCACGACTCCTGCCGGATACTTGACGGATTGTGAACAGACGATTCCCCGATTCTATCAGGAAATTGATCTGAACGAGACGAATGAATATAATTTCCGTCTGAAGAAGAATCCTAAAGACGACAGTAAACACTTGTTTGTGTTGGAGGCGGATGTACAGGCCGGTCTGAAAGAGCACTGGGATCTGTACGCTCCCATTGTCGATGACTATAAACAGTTAATCGATCAGTATTCGGATCGTGATGTATTCGGTCTGAATTGTGGAGACATCTTTTGGGACACACCGGCCACATTCTTTCCACCTTATATCGATAAGGCAAAGAAACTGGATATCCCCATATATCGTGCAATCGGTAATCATGATATGGATTGTAATGGAGCTACTCATGAAACGTCGTACCGGACTTTCGAAGGATATTTCGGCCCTACCCACTACTCATTCAATAAAGGAAATGCCCACTATATTGTTATCAACAACAACTTTTATGTAGGACGTGAATACTTCTATATCGGCTATGTAGATGAAACAACTTTTAAATGGTTGGAAGAAGATCTGTCTTATGTCCCTAAAGGTACATTAGTCTTTTTCATAACGCATATTCCTACGAGAATAACGGAACAGAAAAGGCCATTTAATTACGACTATGCCATGTTGGCAGGAGAAACGATCAATGCTGAGGCGGTTCATCAATTATTGGATGGCTATGAAACACACTTCCTGACGGGCCATCTTCATTCCAACTCGAACATTGTATTCAACGATCATCAAATGGAGCACAATACGGCTGCCGTATGTGGTATCTGGTGGCATGCGGATGTCTGTATCGACGGCACCCCACAAGGATACGGAGTCTACGAAGTAGACGAAAACCAAGTGAAATGGTACTACAAAAGTGCCGGTCATCCGAAAGATTACCAGTTTCGAAGCTATGCTGCAGGAACATCAAAGGAATTCCCCAAAGATATTATTGCCAATGTCTGGAACTGGGATAAAAATTGGAAAGTAGAATGGCTGGAAAACGGAAAAGTGATGGGTACCATGACTCAATATACCGGAGTCGACCCGTATGCGCATCAAGTATGTACAGACAAAAAAAGAACCATGCAGAGCTGGATATCAGCAGCAAGTACAGGACACATGTTCCGTGCCACTCCCCGTAATCCGAAAGCTAAAATAGAGATCAGAGTAACAGACCGTTTCGGTAAAGTGTATCAGCAAAACGTTTCTAAATAAAGATTCATGAAGTATATCATATACCACCTATGGATTATCAGCCTGCTATTCCCATTGGGAATGCAGGCCAAAGTCAGGTTAACTTCGATCTGGGGTGATAACATGGTGTTGCAACAACAATCGGAAGTGACCTTCCACGGCAAAGCCTCTGCCAATAGTAAAATTACGATTGAAGCATCATGGAATCATCGGAAGCTAACAACCCGAAGTGACCAGCATGGAAATTGGAATATTCAACTTCCTACTCCGGCAGCAGGGGGCCCCTATACTATTACATTCTCTGACGGTGAGGCGCTTACATTAAAGAACATCTTACTGGGGGAAGTTTGGTTCTGTTCCGGCCAATCGAATATGGAAATGCCTGTCAGAGGCTTTCGGGGACAGCCGGTTTATGGTTCACAACCCTATATCGTAGCTGCCGACTCCAAACGGGAATTACGTTTGTTTACAGTCAAAAGAGATTGGAGCACGACTCCTAAGGAAGAAGGTATTACGGGATATTGGTCGGAACTTTCTCCAAAAGAAGTCGGAGACTTTAGTGCTACCGCTTATTTTTTCGGAGACTTACTACAACGTTCATTGGATATTCCTGTCGGACTGATTCATTGCTCATGGAGTGCTTCCAAGATAGAGACTTGGATGGATAAAGAGACACTGTCACAATTTCCGGAAATTCAATTACCGGATATTGAACAAATCAAGTTCGACTGGCCTGCGGGTACACCTACTTTATTATGGAATGCAATGGTAAATCCGTGGAAGGGATTTCCTGTCAAAGGAGTCATCTGGTATCAGGGAGAGTCCAATTCTGCTGATCCCGCTCTTTATAAAAAGCTCTTTCCCGCAATGGTCGCTCAGTGGAGAGAATTCTTTCATAATCCTGCAATGCCTGTATACTATGTCCAGATCACTCCATGGCAGGCCGAAGGTAAAGATAGGCTTGATCGTGCATGGTTCCGTCAATGCCAGCTGGAATTAATGCAAGAAGTTCCTAATGTTGGTATGGTCACAACGACGGATGCAGGAAGTGAAAAATTCATTCATCCTCCCTACAAAATTAAAGTCGGTCAGCGCCTTGCTTACTGGGCTCTGGCCAAGACTTATGGCAAAGAAGGTTTTCTGTATGCAGGCCCTTTGTATAAAAGCCATCAATTGAAAGAGAATGTAGTAGAAATCACTTTTGAACATGGCAGTGATGGACTGATCCCTGAAAATCAAAAGTTGAGGGGATTTGAACTTGTAGACGAAAAGGGAAATATCGTACCGGCAGAAGCGGAAATAATCAATGGTTCTGCCCGTGTGAAAGTATGGAATGATTCGGTGCCTCATCCTGTAGAAGTGCGTTATTGTTTCCGCAATTATATGGAAGGTGATCTTTTCAATAATGCGGAAATACCTGCTTCTCCATTTCGGGTCGTAATACATTAATTAAACGAAAATTATGAATAACAACAGTACACGAGCTTCTTCTTTGGATGCCCTGCGTGGGTATGCTATTCTGACAATGGTTCTCTCTGGCAGCGTTGCCTGGGGAGTGCTTCCCGGATGGATGTATCATGCTCAGGTAGGTCCCCGCTCCAACTTTGTGTTTGATGGTTCTATATATGGGATCACTTGGGTTGACCTGGTGTTTCCTTTTTTCCTGTTTGCAATGGGAGCTGCTTTCCCTTTTTCAATAGGTAACAAATACAGAAAAGGCAGCTCCCGCCGGAGAATTATATACGACAGCCTTTTAAGAGGTTTCCGGCTGACTTTCTTCGCTATTTTTATTCAGCATATATATCCGTGGGTAGTATCTTCTCCCCAGGATGTTCGCTCATGGCTCATTGCATTGGGAGGTTTTGCCTTGATGTTTCCCATGTTCATGAGGATTCCGTTCAAAATGCCGGAATACGTAAGGATGCTGATTAAAATACTGGCTTATGCAACGGGAGTGTTCATGCTGCTGAATATCAACTATGCCGATGGACGGACATTCAGTCTGGGCTACAGTAATATTATCATTCTGGTATTGGCCAATATGGCCATTTTCGGCTCACTGATTTATACATTAACGATCAATAAGCCATGGATTCGTATAGCAATATTGCCTTTTATCATGGCAGTGTTCTTGGGAAATGAAAACGCAGAATCATGGAATCATAGCCTGATGGCATTCTCGCCCTTACCGTGGATGTATAAGTTCTCCTATCTGAAGTATCTGTTTATCGTAATTCCCGGCAGCATTGCCGGAGAATATCTGCATGAGTGGTTACACTGCAAAAACACGATGCCCGTAAACGACAATAAAGACGAACGCAAAAGAATGCCATGGATACTCTTATTGACCATCGGACTGATCGTATTCAATTTATACGGACTTTATATGCGTTATCTTTTTCTCAATTTAGTGGGTACAATCGCTATATTATGCGTTCTCTACATTCTCTTGCAGGTGGAAGGAAAAAACACCGGTTACTGGTATAAACTCTTCAGAGCAGGAACTTATCTGATATTATTAGGGCTGGCTTTTGAAGCTTACGAAGGGGGAATCCGGAAAGATCCTTCTACGTACAGTTATTACTTCCTTGCATCGGGACTTGCCTTTATGGCGATGATTGCATTTTCTATTATGTGCGACATTTATTCTTGGTCCCGATTGACCCGTCCATTGGAATATGCAGGGCAGAATCCGATGATTGCATACGTATCCACCCAGTTGGTAGTATTACCTCTATTGAATCTGGCAGGACTGGGAACCTATCTTTCCTATCTGGATCAAAATGCCTGGCTGGGCTTTTTACGGGGAGTCATCATAACTTCTCTGGCTTTATTAATAACCATATTATTTACTAAATTAAAATGTTTTTGGAGGACTTGAATCATGTTAATCAAACGTCTATATTTTATAGCAACAGCACTGCTTGCCTTCTCTATATGTTCATGTGGAGAAAGCTATCCTGATCATCCGTGGGAATGGGATCAGGAAACTGAAGAGGAAGAATCGAATCCTGATATAGTATCACAAGGATGGACGACAGCCGATAATTTCGGAAGTCTTCCGGACTATATTCACATCTATAAATCACCTGAAAATCTGGCGGGAAAGAAGGCGATTGCCTACATAGCTGTCGCAGATATGAGTAAAGCTAAATTTGAAGTTCTGGGCGACATCGCTTTCTCACAGGAAGCCAATGGATATGGAGGTAAATCGATACATACCCCTTCGGAGTTTTATGAATCTTCCAAGGCACCGGTAGTCATCAATGGAGGATTGTTCTTTTACAGTGCCGGATTCTATTATTCGCAAAATCTAGTGATTCGTGAAGGGCAGTTACTGGCACCCAATCAGAACTACTATTCAAAAGACTGGGTAACTATGTGGTATCCGACTTTAGGAGCCTTCTGCCAGATGAAGGACGGAACATTTCAAACGACATGGACTTATCAGGCATCCGACGGAATCAATTATTGCTATCCCGCCCCTGCTGATAACGATATAAATAAGGATCCGTTGCAGGCTCCGTCATCTACTTTCCCCAACGGCGCAAAAGCATTGGAAGCTACCACCGGTATCGGAGGTGTCACAGTTTTACTGCGTGCAGGAGAGATTAAAAACACGTATGTAGAAGAAATGCTGGATATTTCTGCAGCTTCCAATCAACCTCGTACCGCAATTGGTATAACAACTAACAAAAAAATGATTATCTTTGTGTGCGAAGGCAGAAACATGACAGAAGGAGTAGCAGGACTGACCACTGCCAACGTAGCTAAAGTAATGAAAGATCTGGGATGTACGGAAGCGCTGAATCTTGACGGAGGCGGTTCATCGTGCATGCTGGTCAATGGCAAAGAAACCATTAAAGGCAGTGACGGCAAACAAAGGAAAGTGCTGACCGCTGTCGGAATTAAATAGATGATGAAACAATTCTTTTTTTTCACAATGTTGTGCCTGTTCGGCATTCAGTTACAGGCACAACAAATGATGACGTCATGCTTTCCTCTTTAGGAAAAGCAACACAAGACACAGGGCAAGATATGAGAGACTACCGGATTCTCTCAAAACATTTCTCGTCCCCCTTTATGGAATTTGAGTCGTAATTCGGCAGGAATGGCGATACGATTTCGTAGTAACTCTACCCGAATAGCGTTGAAATGGGAGAATCTCTTTAATAACCATATGAATCATATGACCGATGTAGGAATAAAAGGTCTTGATTTATATTGTTGGGAAGGGAACGGTCAGTGGAGATTTGTCAATAGTGCACGTCCTAATGGAAAAACAAATCAAGCTACCGTTATCGCCAATATGCAGCCTAAAGAAAGGGAATATATGCTATATCTTCCTCTTTATGACGGACTTGTGTCACTGTCTATAGGAGTCGATTCTTTATCTTCCATTGATCAGCCTCAGATTAATTATCCGATCCGTGAGAAACCAATTGTATTCTATGGAACCAGCATCCTGCAAGGAGGCTGTGCTTCACGTCCCGGAATGGCACATACCAATATCATATCAAGAAGGTTGAACCGAGAATGCATTAATCTTGGTTTTAGTGGTAACGGACAACTTGACCTTGAAGTCGCAAGAGTCATGGCGGAAGTGGATGCCGGTGTCTTCGTTTTGGATTTTGTACCCAATGCTTCAGTAGAACAGATGAAAGAACGTATGGAAACTTTTTACCGGATCATTCGCAACAAGCATCCGAAAACTCCGATTGTATTTATAGAAGACCCTATTTTCACTCATACATTATTTGATCAGAGAGTAGCTCATGAAGTAACAAGGAAGAATCAAACATTGAATGAGATTTTCAATTCACTCAAGAAGAAGGGGGAAAAAGATATATATTTGATTCATTCGGAAAAGATGATAGGAGAAGATGGTGAGGCCGGTTGATGGCATTCATTTTACCGACTTGGGAATGATAAGATATGCCAATTTGATAACTCCATTCATAAAAATGATAAAGCGATAGGGTCTATGAATTTATCGTTTTCATCCGGCTACATTTAAGCATTAAAACAGTAGATTTATAAGATGTTATTTAATCTACTGTTTTAATTTTCTGAATATCTCTCAACGCATATCAACTCAACCTAAATGAATATTCATGGCTGATTCTACGAAATTCGAAACCTTCGGCATTTATTGAAGGATGTTCCAATAAAGCTCCATTTTCTCCAGTTTCTCTAGATTCAATCAGCTTATATCTTCCAAAAGATTTTTGGGCGCTTGAAACCTTTGAATCTTCATCAGGTTTAATAAGATATGACATCAAGCATACTTTACGCTTATATCGATTTATAAAAGCAGAAATAGAAGGAACAGCCTTGATTGTTCTTAACGTTTCCAACAATTGTATTTCCGCTTTTTCATATTTTCCACCGGGATAGATCACGTTTTTATCCTTGTCAAGTATAGGCTTAGATAAGTTCTCAATATTTTTTTTGGTAGATGTTTGTTCGTTTAAGATATAAAAACTATCACAACTGCCTCCTGTCTCGTGCAAAATAAAATCACACCTCTTCCTTCCGGTTTCAAATTTTGTTCCCTTCAGGCCTATTAGATACGCTTCATAATTAATAACCTGAACTTCTGTCCGATTACTATGATCGAAAGAAATATTCCCAGTCTTATAATCCACGATAGATGTCAGACCTCTGTCTGTCAAATCAAAGTGCTCTTCAGCAGTAATCTCATATGGAACATCAACAATGGTACGATGTAATTTATAATGTGACGGTAGTTCCCGTTTTAGTAAGTCAATCATTGTATCTCATCTAATTTATCGTACTCATTGTATATCTCGTTAATATCATCCGATAGGTAATCCGTGTTTATCAGATGGGCATTTTGAACTTTAATGCTTTTTACCATCCCATGCTCTACTACATATACCTCAGTCTTACGATAGTCCAATGCTGCATTTTCTATTTTCACCCCTTTGTCAAATGCTTTAAGCAAAAGATTCAAATGATTAATGATATATGGACTATGAGTAGCCAAAGTCAATGTCATATATTTATTTCCGTTCAAGCATTTATCTATAAGCATATTTAATGATGAACGCTGGGCTGTAGGAAACATACTCAGTTCCGGTTCTTCAATCATCAGATGTATGGAACGGTTGGCAATATCACCGATATTCATATCATGCCTGAAAGATGATAAGCTATCATTTTTGCCCAATAGAGTAACTATAGAAGAATTAAATCCGTGTACACCAGATCAAAATGTTTTGAGAGAAATATTCAGCGATCACAGCAAGGGGCGTCATCGTTTGAATGCCAGAAGATGCATCTTCAAAATGAATTTTATAAGTGTCATTTACATTGCTGATAAAGAATTGTCTGCTTCCATTCTGAGCTTTCTTTTCATAGTAGCGAACACCTAAATAAGGCATTTCCAGCTCCTTTATCACTTCTGTAGCTTTTTTAAAGTCTTGAAAGGTCTCGGTAAAATAGAATCCCAACGCTGCTCCATCACTCAAATTTGCTAATAAAGGAGCTATAGCTCCCCGTTTATCAGAGAAAAATGAGATCTTCTCCAATGATAAATTCTCGCTGCTGATTATTTTTCTTGTTCCTTTTAGTCCTTTCTGTGGAGTATAGGTTATATTACAATCTCCTTTGCTATAAACTATTTCAGTATCATTTTTGACATAATCTGTCATCCCGCCATTACGTAGATATTCAGAAATGCTTAAATCTATGGTTTTATCAATAACATTACCCAATTTCAAGTATGAACGAAGATTTATTTGCTTACACATATGTCTCATCATAGCCAGCACCTTTAAAATGGTACTTTTTCCACTACCTGATTCACCAATAAAGAAAGTGAATGGTTTGATATTATCTAATTTGACATCCTTTATTGGACCAAAGGATTTAATACTGAGATATTCTTTTTGTTCCATTATTTATATAATTCTTTATTATAGAGTAAAGGTAGTCTTTTTTTCGAGAACAACTTCATTTCAATGTTACTAAAATGATTCTACAAAAATAATAAAAAACTTTTTAGCTATAATCACTTTCATTTTTTTGCAACGGACAAAACATACATAGTAAAATAAAAACTCATAACAAATAGTTTCTATTTATTGACTTATTATCAACAATACTCAGTTGATCCCAGAATCTTTTTACTAAAAATTTCAAACTGACATCCTATATCACAGGAAAGCTTGTTACATCGTATATATAAATTGACAATTTATATATATCCATGTTTTTTATCGAGTAATTTGAATATAACGATAAAAAGTAACAAATTACATTTATATACATTTTACCTTCTTATTTTTATATATTTAACTAAAAAGAGGGGTTTTACTAGCTTCATCTGTATACTATAGTTAATTTTTACCAAGTTCTCGTAGGACTAGTCAACACTCTGACTACCGTTCTTGCTCTTGTGATCATTGACAGGGTCGGCCGCAAGCAACTGGTCTATTACGGAGTTTCGGGGATGGTTGTCTCCCTCCTGCTAATCGGCATTTACTTCCTCTTCGGTGATTCCTGGGGAGTCTCCAGCCTCTTCCTGCTTGTTTTCTTCCTGTTCTATGTATTCTGCTGTGCCGTCTCCATCTGTGCCGTGGTGTTCGTGCTCCTCTCGGAGATGTACCCCACCAAGGTGCGCGGGACTGGCGATGTCAATTGCAGGATTCGCCCTGTGGATAGGAACGTACCTGATCGGACAGCTAACCCCCTGGATGCTCCAGAATCTCACCCCCGCCGGAACATTCTTCCTGTTCGCAGTCATGTGCGTGCCGTATATGCTCATCGTATGGAAACTCGTGCCGGAGACCACAGGAAAGTCACTGGAAGAGATTGAAAGATACTGGACCCGGTCGGAACAGTAGAAGAAAGAAAGAGACCTTAATAACAGTAAACTAACAACAACTGAGAAGTATAGAGAAGCCGCAGGCGGTTTTCTGCATGGCCATTCAAGAAACGTTTCCCGCCTTCGGTGTACCCTATACCTATCTATAATAAAAACAATATTATGGATTTTAAGAAACTAGCGAATCAGTACCGGGATGAATTGTTGGACAATGTCCTTCCATTCTGGCTCGAGCACTCTCAAGATCTTGAGTTTGGCGGTTATTTCAGCTGCCTGGACCGTGAAGGGAAGGTTTTCGATACGGATAAGTTCATCTGGTTGCAGGGACGTGAGGTATGGATGTTCTCCATGCTTTACAACAAAGTGGAAAAACGACAGGAATGGCTGGATTGTGCCGTTCAGGGTGGTGAATTCTTAAAAAAATACGGACATGACGGGAATTATAACTGGTACTTTTCACTCGACCGTTCGGGTAGACCACTGGTAGAACCATACAATATTTTCTCATATACTTTCGCCACGATGGCCTTCGGACAGCTGAGTCTTGCAACTGGTAGTCAGGAATATGCGGACATAGCAAAGAAGACTTTCAAGATCATCCTTTCCAAGGTTGATAATCCGAAAGGCAAGTGGAACAAGCTTCATCCGGGTACTCGTAATCTGAAGAACTTCGCCCTCCCGATGATTCTCTGTAATCTGGCTTGGGAGATCGAACATCTCCTGGATCCCGGCTATCTGGAACAGACGATGGTAACCTGTATCCATGAAGTGATGGATGTCTTTTATCGTCCGGAGCTGGGGGGCATCATTGTTGAGAATGTCGATATGGACGGTAATCTGGTGGATTGCTTCGAAGGTCGTCAGGTGACTCCCGGTCATGCTATCGAAGCGATGTGGTTTATCATGGATCTGGGCAAAAGGCTGAACCGACCGGAGCTCATACAACAAGCAATGTTAACCACCTTAACAATGCTTGATTACGGTTGGTACAAGCAATGTGGCGGCATCTATTACTTTATGGACCGTAACGGTTGTCCTCCCCAGCAATTGGAGTGGGATCAGAAACTTTGGTGGGTACACATTGAATCTTTGATTTCATTATTGAAAGGTTATCAGCTGACCGGAGATAAAAGATGTCTGGAATGGTTTGAGAAGGTACATGACTACACATGGACACACTTCAAAGATCCGGAATATCCGGAATGGTTCGGTTATCTGAATCGGCAGGGAGAAGTATTGCTGCCACTCAAAGGCGGGAAATGGAAAGGCTGCTTCCATGTACCAAGAGGATTATTTCAATGCTGGAAAATATTAGAAGCAATTAGTCAAAAATAAAGAATAATGAATAAATTAAGAATTATATCAATCCTATTTTTTTGTCTGTTCTTATTCTCTTGTGGAGTGAAGAAGGAGAAGATTGTGTGTTATGGCGATGCACATAGCAATCTGGCTCAGTTGTTGACAAATGAGGGATATCAATTACATTTCTGTACTTCTGTAACAGAGGCTCTTCAGAATGCTTCTGAGCAGGCTCCAGTTTTATTGCTTTGTCCTTCTTATCCAGAACAGGGTACAGTGGTGACAAGCGCGGATTTAGCCTTGATTCAATCGAAGTCTTTGCGTGTTTTCATGGACTTTCCTCAGCAGATCGGTGAACATTTGTGTGTAAAGACGGATACCATGGAACTGGAGCGGATAGTGGTTTGTGATTCATTAACTCCTCAACTTCCTTCTATGGCTTTGATGGCTTTTCACCGATGCGTATTGAAGGAATTGGATCAAACCCCTGATAGTACGTATTTGGTAGCAGCTAGGGTAGCAGGTTTTGATAAAGCAGTGTATGGCTTGGCCAATACATCGGTTCATCCATTGTTGTATCAACAGAATAGTCAGTTGATGGTAGCTGCTACTAGTATTAGTAATTTTGCAGTTTGTCGTTATCTTCCTGAGCAGCGTGTGCAGTCCATGTTTGAATATATCATGAACTGGTTGCTAAATAAAGAAGGTGTAACGTTTTCTTCTTGGTTGACGTATGTATCACCATCCTATACTGTTACCGAGCTGTTACCTGAGGAGGCAGGTAAACAAAGTATTGCTAAGGGAGTGGAATGGTATTATAATGGTCACTTCTTGGTGCATCCTTCTTGGAAAAAGGATTGGGCAGATAAGTATATGGGTGACGGTTTGATGCCGGTTGGTCCTGAATTGCCAGCTGACATGCCTAATGGTGATGGTTCGTTGGGTGTATTGGAAGGGCATATGTCAGGTATTTACCATGATGGTAAACAACAATATCGTTATTGGATGCGTGATGATGTACAAGGAGAGTCTTCTTATGCTTTTGCTGCTGCTGGTGATTTATTGGGTAAACAAGATTATTTGAAGGTGTCATCTAATCTGTTGGATTATTCTTTTAGAGAATATCGTGATTCAGTGAGAAATAATCCCAAATCTCCTTCTTATGGTTTGTTGGGATGGGCCTATACTCATAAAGGCACTTATTATGGCGATGACAATGCTCGTTCTATCCTTGGTTCATTGGCTGCTTCTGCCATTATGAAGAATGCTTCTTGGGATAAGCAGATAGTGGAATGTATCATAGGAAATTTCCGTACAACAAGTAAAAATGGTTTCCGTGGTGGAAATATTTTGGATTCGGATCTGCAGAAAAATGGTTGGAGAAACTATTTCAATTCAGATTTGGTGAATCTTCATCCACATTTTGAATCTTGGAATTGGGCATGCTACTTGTGGCTCTACGAACAGACCAAATATCAACCATTGCTTGACCGTGTAAGGAAAGGTATTTCATTGATGATGGCTGGTTATCCAAATGATTGGAATTGGACGAATGGTATTCAGCAGGAAAGAGCACGTATGATTCTGCCGTTAGCATGGTTATATCGCGTAGAGCCTACCGAACAGCATAAGCAGTGGTTACAGTTTATGACTGAGGAATTGTTGAAGAATCAAGTAGCTTGCGGAGGTATTCGTGAAGAATTGGGTAATGAAGCGAAGAGTATGTTTGGCTGTACACCTTCTAACGATGCCTATGGTCAAACGGAAGCATCTTTAATTTTCAAGAATGGTGATCCGGTAGCTGACATGCTTTATACTACAAATTTTGCTTTTGTAGGTTTGTGTGAAGCTGCTATGGCTACGCAAGATCCTGTTTATCTGAAAGCTGTTAACCAGATGCGTGATTTTTTGATTCGTATTCAAGTAAGCAGTGAGAAGTTTAAGAATGTAGATGGTGCTTGGTTTAGAGCGTTCAATTATAAAGACTGGAATTATTGGGCCTCGAATGCGGATGCTGGTTGGGGTGCATGGAGTACTTTAACTGGTTGGATTCAGAGTTGGATTGTAGGTACGCAATACTTGCTGGAAAAGAATACCTCCTTGTGGGAATTGGTTACTCAAAAAGATGTATCAGAGGTAGCAAAAAAAGTGATAGATCAGATGATTGTAAACAATAATAATTAAAATCTTTATTAACCTTTTTATTATTTTATGATGGAAAAAAGCTTAAGAAAAAAAAGTTGCTTCCAAGTGACAAGAACGTATTTGTTCTTGTTGCTCATGGTGCTGGCATCTACGGCAAGTAGCTATGCTCAGAATGTGGTTAAGGGTATGGTTATGGATATAGCCGATAATCCTCTTCCTGGTGTAAGTGTTGTAGTGAAAGGCTCTACAACAGGTACTACAACAGATTTGGATGGCCGTTATAGCATTAATGTGCCTAAAAATGAAACGCTTGTTTTCACATACATTGGTATGGTCAAGCTGGAAGTGAAAGTCTCTGGGAAAAGAACGTTGAATGTAATATTGCAAGAAGACGTTTCTGTGTTGAATGAAGTGGTTGTAGTGGGGTATGGTATTCAGAAGAAAGCGCATTTGACAGGTTCGGTTGCTACCGTTGATTCAAAGGAATTGTTGAAAGCTTCTACTAGTAACATTACACAGGCATTGGTAGGTAAATTACCGGGTTTGATTACTCAACAGCCTGCTGGTGGTCCAGGTAGTGACAATGTGGAAATCTTGGTTCGTGGTCGTTCCACTTATCAGGGTGAAGGCTTTGGTCCGTTGACTTTAGTGGATGGTGTAGAACGTTCTATGTCTCAAATAGACCCGAATGATGTAGAATCTATTACTGTGTTGAAAGATGCTTCAGCCTGTGCTGTATATGGAATGAAGGGTGCCGGTGGTGTTATTTTGGTGACTACCAAACGCGGTTCTGAAGGAAAAACCACTATCAATTACAAAGGTTCGTTGACATTGTCACATGCTACTACATTACCTAAGTTTATGAATGGTACCCAGTACATGCAATGGTACAACTTAGCTCGTGAGATGGATGGTCTTCCTCGTTATTATTCCGATGAGGAAATTTCCATGACTTGTAATGGTGACCCTACAGATGGTTATGAAAATACCAACTGGCAAGATGCTTTATATAAAACTACTTTGCAACACAATCACAACCTTTCGGTTAGTGGTGGTACACAGAAAACCAAGTATTTTTTGAGTGGTGGTTTTATGAAACAGAATGGTTTCATTAAAGGACACAATTTGCAACGTGGTAACTTCCGTTCAAACATTGATACGAATCCAATTGAAGGCATGAAAATTGCATTTAATGTAGGTGCTCGTATTGAGGACCTGAATATTTCGGGTACACACCCTTATGCAAATCAATCTAATAATAACGTGGTAGCTTCTTTGTTGGCAGCTGTTCCGTTTGTTCCGAGAGAGTATATGGGGTATCCTACTGGTCCGCAACGTAATGGCGACAATCCGGAATATGGTGCTGATCATTCAGGTTTCAGCAAACGCAGAACGGTGAAGATTGAAACATCTGTGAATGTAGATTATGAAATGCCTTTCTTGAAAGGTTTAAAAGCTGGTATGTTCATGAGCTGGGACTGGGACGATACTGCAAATAAAAAGATTTCTTATCCTTATAAAGTAATGCGTTACTATCCGCACCTTAAGACTTATGACTATGAGTATACAGATAGTATGCGTAAAGGGGGTATCATGGTTCAATCAGATGATAAATATCAACAATTGATTTTACGTCCTTCTATTTCTTATCATGGTGATTTTGGTAAGCATAGTGTGAACGCCTTGTTACTGTATGAACAAACCACTCGTAAGTCTTCTAATTTCTCAGCCAACCGTACAGACTTTATATTATTCGATATTCCTGAACTGGATTTCGGTTCTAAGATCCACCCATCTGACGGTAACCACGGTGGTTCTAGTGAATCGGCTTATGCAGGTTTTGTTGGTCGTTTCAATTATGGTTATGCAAACAAATATTTGGCAGAATTTACGTTCCGTTACGATGGTTCGTATAAATTTGCAGAAGATAATCGTTGGGGGTTCTTCCCTTCTGTATCTTTGGGTTATGTCCTTTCTGAAGAAGACTTCTTCAAATCTTTGTTCCCAAGTATCAACTACTTTAAATTGAGAGGTTCTTTCGGTATTTTGGGTAATGATAATGTGGGTGACTTTAAGCATCGTAAATTGTTTGCTTTACGCAACAATTTTGTAGCTTTTGGTTCTACTCCGCAAGCTGAAAATACATTGTATAACAAAAACCTTTATCCAATGCCTGACTTGACATGGGAAAAATGTAGAACATACAATGTGGGTTTTGAATTGAATGCTTGGGAAGGTAAATTAGGCATTGAATTTGATGTGTTCTATAAGTATACATATGATATTCTTCGTGAGATTGGTGGTGCTTATCCAGCTTCTTTGGGTGGTCACTATCCTACTATTGAAAACTCGGGTGCTTTTGATAACAGAGGATTTGAATTGACACTGAAGCATATGAACCGTATTGGTCAGGTAAATTATAACTTAAATGCCAATATGTCTTTCGCACGTAACCGTATCCTTCGTATTACACAACCGGACAACACAACAGAATGGAAGAATCGATTGGGTCGCTCTGTAGATATCCTTTGGGGATTCAAATCCAATGGTTTGTATCAGACAGAGGAAGAATTGGCTATGGCTCCGAAGACTGCTTATAAAGATGCACAGTTAGGTGATATCCGTTATATCGATATCAATGGTGACGGTTGGTTGAATGAAGACGACCGTGTGGAAGTAGGTCGTAGTACAACCCCTGAAATGATGTTTGCTTTCTCTGGTGATATGAACTGGAAGGGTCTTGACTTCTCTTTCCAATTTCAGGGTGCTGCTTTGTGTGACAAATTCTTGTCTCATCGTTGGGGTAATGACGTAGAAGATAACACGCCGTTGACTCGTCCTTGGTATGGTGGATGGGACAATGCTCCGTTGTTCTTGGTAGAAGGTTCATGGCGTCCGGATAATCCGAATGCAGACTATCCTCGTTTGTCTACTTCTCCGATTTCAAACAACTGTCTTGCATCTGACTACTGGAAAAAGAATGGTGCTTATTTGCGTTTGAAGAACGTAACTTTGGGTTATACTTTGCCTAAGAAATGGACCAAAAAAGCATTGATCGAAAACTTGCGATTCTATGTTTCAGGTAGCAACTTGCTTACTTTCACAGAGTTCAAGTATCTTGACCCAGAATCTCCTAACGTGATAAATGGATACTATCCGCAACAACGTACCTTCGTATTTGGGGTGGATGTCACTTTCTAAATGATTAATGCATTAAATTAAAACGATTGATTATGAAAAAAATATTGATAGGTTTGAGTTTTGCTTTATTTGGACTTCAATCTTGCGATGTGTTGGATGTAGACCCTCAATCCTTCTATAGTGAAAATGTCGCATATGCTTCGATAGAGAATGTCGATTTTTATGTTAAAGATCTTTATCAGGCTTTCCATGAATATTCAGATATTGAAAAACCAGTAGATGTATATGATGATGGTTTTTCTGATTTGTTGAAATATTCTTGGGCTGCTATTGCTCCAGGTAACCAAGTGAATAAGTTCTTTTATTACCGTCAGGGAATCAATGCAGATAGAGACTTCCGTACAAAATGGAATCAGGCATATTGGCATATCCGTGAATTAAATGAATTCCTGGTAGATATGCACAATGGGTTGGCAAGTGGTTTGGATCAAAACAAACTTGCCATCCGTGTGGCCGAAGTTCGTGCTATCCGTGCTTTCGTTTACCAGGAATTGGTAAAACGCTATGGTGGTATCGTGCTGAGAATTTCTGAAGAAAAGGTAGATGATCATACAGATCGTTCTAAGGCGCGTTCTTCTGAAGCTGAATGCTGGGATTTTATTATCAATGAATTGGATAAGGCTGCGAAGGTGTTGCCGGAACAATGGAAGGATAAAGATGGTATCAATCATGTAGGTCGTATCACAAAGGGTGCTGCTTACGGTTTGAAAGCCAGAGCAGCTCTTTATGCAAAGCGTTGGCAGGATGCTGTAGATGCTTGTGACGAAGTCTTTAAATTGGAAAAGAAAGGTGTTCATGCTTTGCTGGGTAAGAATCAGTACAATGATATCTTTACTGTTCCTAACAATAAAGAATTGTTGCTTACAGTGAATTATGAAAAGATGAAGTTACAACACTCTTTAACCTCAATTGCTGCCCGCCTTACGACTACAAGGAAGCAGGTGCTTTGAAGGATTTTTGTGGAGCAGCTATGACGCCAACCGAAGAATATGCTTCACAGTTTGATATTAAGGTAAATGGCAACTGGCAATCTTTTACTTGGGACAACCTGAGCCAATATGCTAACGGACCTTGGACAGACCGTGATCCTCGTTTTTATGCTTCTATCTTGTACAATGGAGCTTCTTGGATTAAAGATAGAAAACTTCAGGTATATGTAGGTGGTCATGATGGTATTTTTGAATTCAAAAATGATCCCGCTGATGATTATAAGAGAAGTACAACAACCGGTTATTATATTCGCAAGTTTATAAAGAACGATGCTGAAATCAACTTTGTGGATGTTCAGAGTGACCAGTTTTGGATTGAAATGCGTATGGCAGAAGTGTACCTGATTCGTTCAGAGGCATATGCTCGATTGGAAAAATGGAGCGAAGCATATATTGATTTGAACGCAATAAGAGGTAGAGTAGGAATGCCGGCATTGCCTCAGCAAAATGTGTGGGATAGTTATTTGACCGATTTGGAAAAAGAACGCATCTGTGAATTGGGTATGGAAGGTCATCGTTTCTTCGACTTGGTTCGTTGGGGCAAAGCTGTTGAAACTCTGAATGAAAAGAGATTGCATGGCGTGAAGATTACTAAGTTGCCAACAGGTGCATTTGAATATAAAGTAGTAGAGTGCGATACAGAAGATCGTCTTTTCCCAAAACAATATACAATCTCTCCGATTCCTACAGCAGAATTGGTAGCCAATACTTTGTGTGAACAATCTGATTTGTGGAAATAATTGTCTGTCTTAAAAAAGAATACTCATGAAAATAAAATATTTTTTAGGTAGTTTATTTGCTGCCGCTTTTGCATTTACAGGCTGTGAGGATCCTGACAGCTTAGTAAATTCTGAATCCATAGTGGGTAAACAGTTAATCGTCAAGGCTTATTATGCAGCTGATGATAGTAAAGAAATTCCGGGTGAAGTGGATATGGAAAATGGAATTGTTCGCTTCAAAGTACCTTATTACATTTCGGATGTAGCACCCGTACAAGCAGATTTGACAAAGATGAAATTGCGTGCTACAGTACCTTTATACTCTGTCTTCGAACCGTCATTGGTTGGTGTACACGATTTGCAGGAAGGGTACCATTCAACGTTGATTTATAAGGATGGTAAGCGAGTGGCGTTTAGTTTTGAAGCAGAACGTGTTAAATCAAATGCAACTGGCTTGAACAAATTGCAATTGACAAAAGTGAGTGCTACAGTGAAGATTATAGCACCTGCTAATGGTGAAAATGGTAAAATTCAGATCTTAAAGACCACTGATGCATTGAAAAATTCAGATTTAGATGATGCTATCATCGAAATAGCTCCGTGGGCTACGATTGAAGCGGCTGAAGGTATTTATAATCCTGAAACAAAACGTATCAACTTGAGTACATTACCAGAATTTACAATTGTAGCTCAAAATGGTATAGATAAAGCTGTTTATCAGACTGAATTTGCCACTCCGGAAATGCTTGGACCGGGTGAGATTGGATATATTTCCAGTATGTTTGGATTCCAAGTTTATAAAGATGATCCGCATGGATTTACGTTGGATGCTAACAGATCAATAGCTGTTGTTGATAACTATTTGATTTTGAGTAATGCAAATAACTTTAATAATATGCCTGTATTAGATCGTTATACTGGTAAATTGTTACCGGATGTCAAAGTCAATTGTGAAGGTATTCCTGCTAATTTTTGTATTGAGGCTATTACAATGGATGAGGGTGGACATTTGGTTGCAATGCCATTTGCTGCCGTGAAAGACGCTTGGGGTAAATATAGCGAGGACATAATAGTTTATGTTTGGAAGAATGGTATTGATAAAGCTCCTGAAGCTATTATGCAACATAAGCTTGCCAATGGACTGAATGGAGCAACATTGAGTGCTCTCGGTGCTACTATTAGTGTAAGGGGAGATATGACTAAAGGAGATGCTGTATTAGGAACTGTTGCTCCATTTGACTTACGATATGTTATGTTGCACTTCCAAGATGGTGTATACAAAGACGTACAGGTTGAATGGCGTTGTTCTGGTGATGTTGTCGCTGGTGTATATCGTATGGCACAAGCTACTCCTGTATCTACTGTTGCTTCACCGAAATATGATTATATTGGAAATAACGCATGGTTTGGTGGTAGAGGAAACTTCTTCTATGTTCCTAATGAAGGTACTTCTATGTCGTTTGATCAGTCTTTGCCAACGGAACATTTTTGGAGTGATGCTACAGCTATTGTAGTTGGTCATGATTATGTTGAATTTAATGGACTGAAGTTGGTGGCTGCCGCACAGTTATTATGGGCAGGTGATAGTCCGGCTAGATTTGTTGTCAGTGATATGACTGATATGAATTCGCAAGCATTTAAGAATAAGATTGTATTCTCTTCAGTTGGTGGTAGAGGTGATCAAAGTAGCGTAATACCTGGAACAGGTTGGACAGTAACAGGTTATACGGCAGGTGCTCCATTCGATCCAAGCCGAGAAGTTTTGGGATTGAATAATTTATATCTTGATGTGCAATTTGCCAAGAGTAAGGATGAAAAGACTTTGCATGTTTATATGCTCTCTCCCAACAATGGTATCATTGCATACGAAATGACTTTATATAAATTATAAAAAAGTTTTGCTGACTGTACCGGAAATATAACTTTCGGACAGCTCAGTAATTAAATATTAATATTATGAAATTAGTAAAGATGAATCTTATTATAGCTTGTTTTTAAGTACTATTTTGTCTTGTTTTTCTTGTGGAAACGATTCAGAGTACGTGATGCCTGATTTTAGTTTTCTGAATGTAGATAAAGCTAAGATGTATTTTGATAATGAAGGTGAAGAAAAGTCATTTGCTGTGTTGTCTGCTTCAATGGATTTTTCAGTTTCCATGTCCGAAGGTACCAATACTTGGGCTAACTATAGAATAGACAAGAAGAATGTTATCGTAAAGGTAGAAAAGAATCCTTCGAATGAAGTACGTACCGGTATTATTACAATTCAGTCTGAAGGAAAAACATCTCAGGTGAAAATTCAACAGGGATTTACTCGTATCTTGGCGGGTTATGTATACCAAAGTTATGAAGGATTGCCTGATGTCTCTAAGTTGACTCATGTGAACTATGCATTTGGTCATATCAATGGTTCTTATAATGGATTAGAAATTGATAATATTGAAAAGTTCCGTCAGATTATTGCTATGAAGCAACAATATCCTAACTTGAAAGTGCTCCTTTCTATTGGTGGCGCTACTCAGATGGATACTAACAATTTCTTCTATATGACCAATGAAGCCAGTAATCGTACTTCTTTTATTAATAGCTGTATAAAGGCGATGAAGGAATATGGTTTTGATGGTTTCGATATGGACTGGGAAACACCGACTTCTAAAAAAGAACGTGATAATTTTAATGCATTAATGAAAGAGTTCCGTCAAGCTGTGGGTAGTGATGTTCTTTTAACTGTAGCTTCTCCGGCTCACCACATTGAGTTCGACTTCAAGACGTTGGATAATTATATTGACTTTGTTAATGTAATGGGTTACGATATTGATATTCCTCCTTATCATCAGTCAGGTCTTTATCGTTCAGAAATGACCAACAAGTGCAGCATTGAAGAAGGTATGAAGGCTCACATGGAAAGCGGTATGCCGGCTTATAAATTGGTAATGGGTGTTCCTTTCTATGGCTTGGCAATCGATGAAATCGGTTCTAAGGATTTTAGATTTGTAGATTACAGAATGATGGACGAGTTTAAAGTAGAAAAGCGTGCTAAAGAAGCATGGGATGACAAGGCTTGTGCCCCGTACATCAAAGATGCTCAAGGTAACTTCATTTGTACCTTTGATAATCCTCGTTCTATTGGTATCAAGTGCCAATATATCAAAGATCAGAAATATTTAGGTATGATGTTCTGGCATTATGATGCAGATACAGTAGATGGTACTTTGCGTAATGCTGCTGCTGAAGGTTTGAAATAATGTTATATTCAAGAAGTCTGTCTGATGGCAGAGTCAGACAGGCTCCTTCTTTTTTTATAAAATCGGAAGCTAATAAGCATGAGAAACGCTTTATTTATACTTTTGTTTGGAGTCTGTTTAGGCGCTTGTAGTCATTCGGTGGTAACAGAAGCCAGTTATCACGTAGTACCTCTTCCTCAGCAGATAGAGATAAATCAAAAAGGAGAAGGTTTTACGTTGACTCACCATACTCAGTTGACGGTTGGTGATGAGGTTTTGAAAACTTCTGTTGGCTATTTTGCTCAACAGTTACAACAACTCATTGGTATGAACTTGTCGGTGAAGGAAGAATCCACTAAGGATGAGAAAGACGGCATTCATTTTGAGTTAGGTCTTTCGCATGAAAATAAAGAAGCCTATACTATTCAGGTGGATGCTACAGGTATCCGTGTGAGGGCAGTTACTCCCGAAGGCGTATTTCGGGCTATACAAACCTTGTTGAAGACGCTTCAGCCTACCTTTACTGATGCGGTTTATTTTCCTTCTGTTACAATGACCGATTATCCCCGTTTTTCTTATCGGGGCTTGATGTTGGATGTCAGCCGTCATTTCTCCAATGTGGAGGAAGTGAAACGTGCCATTGATTTATTGGCTTTGCATCAATTGAACGTGTTTCATTGGCATCTTACTGACGACCAAGGTTGGAGAATTGAAATCAAGAAACATCCCGAGTTGACTCAAATTGGTGCTTGGAGAGGGAATACGATTGTAGGTCGTTACGTAGGAGGCTGGGATTATCCTACAGATGGAAAGCCTCACGGAGGGTATTATACGCAAGAGCAGATAAAAGAAATCATTGCTTATGCACAGCAACGTTATATAATGGTGGTCCCAGAAATTGATTTGCCGGGACACACTACCGCCGTGTTGGCTTCTTATCCTGAGTTGGCTTGTGTACCGGGTGAATATAAGGTTTCTAATCGTTGGGGAGTGCTTTGGGATGTGATTTGTGCGGGTAATGATGCTTCCCTGGCATTGTTCAAAGATATTATGGATGAGGTGTGTACTCTTTTCCCTGGTGAGTATGTACATATCGGGGGAGATGAGTGTGTAAAAGCACGCTGGAAAGCCTGTGAAAAATGCCAGCAAAAAATCAAAGACTTGCATTTGAAAGGCATTGGTGCATATTCGGCAGAAGACCAATTACAGAGTTATTTCATGGGTGAAGTAGCAAAACATATTCGTGCTCATGACAAGAAGGTCATTGGCTGGGATGAAATATTGGATGGCCCCCCTATGGAAGAAGCAGTTGTGATGTCGTGGAGAGGAGTGGAAGGTGGACGTAGAGCAGCTCAGATGGGACACGATGCCGTCATGACTCCGCTTTCGCATTTGTATTTTGATATGAGTCAGATATTGAACCGGGATGCTGAAGAAATTCCGGTAGGTGGATATATTAATTTGGAAAAAGTATATACGTATGAACCGGTACCGGATAATTGGTCAGAACAGGAGAAGAAGCACATCATAGGGGTGCAGGCCAATGTGTGGTGTGAGTACATGCCTGACGAACGGATTCGTCAGTATCAGATATTGCCTCGATTGGCTGCTTTGTCTGAAATTCAGTGGACAGATGCATCCCGAAAATCGTATTTAGGTTTCTTGGAGCGTTTACCCCGCTTGTTGCAGTTGTATGATGCAGCCGGTTATCGCTATGCTCCGCATTGTAGGAAAGTGAATATGGATTCGTACGTAAATACAGAGTATCGTTGTGCGGTATTTAAATTTTCAACGTTAGGAAATGATTCTATATTCTATACGTTAGATGGAACTTCACCGGCCAAACGGGGAGTTTACTATGCCACTGATAGTTTACAGATTGACGAGACTGCTCAGTTGAGAGTGGCAGTGAAGCGGAACGGTTGCTTTGAAGAAGAGGAGTTGCTGTGCTCATTGGCTGTCAATAAAGCCACTTTTGCTCCGATTCGTTTCTTGACAAAAGATGAGCTTTCTCCTTATGGTTCCGATCCTCGCTTGTTGGTGGATGGAGTGAAGGGAACCTCACGTTCCGATGATTCCCGTTGGGCAAAGAGTATTGAAGAGATGGAACTTATCTTGGAGTTGAAACAACAGGAAAAGATTGAAGAAATTTCTTGGACAGCTCTCAATTCACAGGCAGAAAATATGTCGGTTCCTTCCAGACTTTGTGTGTATGTATCTGCCGACGGACGTTCGTTTTGGTCAGTAGCTGAAAAGAAACAGGTGGTTACTCCTACGAAGGAAGCAACAGTTTATACTGATACCCTTCGTTTGGTACCTTCCGAAGCGAAGTTTGTCAAGATGAAGTTTGAAGCACCTTGCATCACTCCTTCTGCTGGAGTATCCTGGTTGTTTTTGAGTGAGATAGGTATTCGTTGATCGATTGAAAGAAAAAAAGTGTAATAATATTATAGTATAAATTTTATGGTTCGTTCTTTTTATAGCTTGTTTTTATCATGTTTGCTTGTAGCTTGCCAAAGTGGTGAGCAAGAAACGGTGATACATCAGTTGTGTCAGCGTTTGTTCCCTCAGCATGCTTCTTCTTTTCAGTTTGACCTGTTACAGGATTCGTTAAAAACCGATCATTTTATACTGACTTCTCAGTCGGGTAAAATCTGCATTCAAGGTAATAATTACAATTCCATGGCAGTGGGGTTGAATTACTATTTGAAGCATTATTGTCATACACATGTATCTTGGTATGCATCTGATAGCATTGTGATGCCGAAGGAACTTCCGATGGTAAATGAATCGGTGAGCCGTCAGGCGAAGTGTGACAATCGTTTCTTTTTGAATTACTGTACATTTGGTTACACGATGCCTTATTGGAAGTGGCAAGATTGGGAACGCTTGATTGACTGGATGGCATTGAATGGAGTCACTATGCCATTGGCTATTACAGGTCAGGAATCTATTTGGTATAAGGTATGGACTGAAATGGGACTGTCGGATGAAGAGGTACGTGCTTATTTTACCGGTCCCGCTCATTTGCCTTGGCATCGCATGTCCAATGTAGATTATTGGCAAAGTCCGTTGCCAAAGGATTGGTTGGTACAGCAGGAAGAATTACAAAAGCGTATTTTGGCTCGTGAACGTGAGTTAAACATGACGCCTGTCTTGCCGGCTTTTGCGGGTCATGTTCCGGCTGAACTAAAAAAGATTTATCCGGATGCTGAGATTTATACGATGAGTCAGTGGGGTGGATTTGATGAACAATACCGGAGTCATTTTATCGATCCGACGGACTCGTTGTATTCAGTAATCCAAAAACGCTTCTTGGAAGAACAGACCAGGATTTATGGTACTGATCATATTTACGGAATTGACCCGTTCAACGAAGTAGATTCACCGAACTGGAACGAGGAATTCCTTTCGAATGTGTCGAAAAAGATTTATGAGTCATTGCATAGTGTCGATCCGGAAGCACAATGGTTGCAGATGACTTGGATGTTTTATTATGCGAAGGACAAATGGACACCTTCTCGTATCAAATCATTTTTGAGAGCGGTGCCGCAGGATAAATTAATCCTCTTGGATTATTACTGTGACCATACAGAGATTTGGAAAAAGACAGAAGGATATTACGGACAGCCTTACATCTGGTGTTACTTGGGTAATTTCGGAGGTAATACGATGTTGGCAGGTAATTTGGATGATACGGACAAAAAAATTCATCAGGTATTGGCCGAAGGTGGACAGAACGTATACGGTTTGGGTGTCACACTCGAAGCTTTTGATGTGAATCCGATGATGTATGAGTTTGTATTTGAACAGGCTTGGGAAGGGGTCCAACCTACCGATGAATGGATAGCTACTTGGGCGAAGTGTCGTGGCGGTCAGACTTGCCCGGCAGTCTTGAAGGCATGGAAAGAGTTGCATGAGAAAATATATATTGCTCCTTCCTTGTGCGGACAGGCAGTGCTAATGAACGCACGTCCTCAATTGGAGGGAGTGCAGGGATGGAATACGTTCCCTGAATATAAATATGACAACAAGGATTTGTGGGCTATCTGGGGTAGTCTGTTGCAGGCTGGTTCTATAGATAAACCGGGACATGCGTTTGATGTAGTGAACGTAAGTCGTCAGGTGTTGGGTAATTTATTCTCTGATTATCGGGCACAATTTACGGATTGTTACAAACGGAAAGATGTGAAAGGAGCTCAGGAATGGGCGCAACGGATGGACGATTTGTTGTTGGATGTCGATCGCCTGTTAGCTTGCAGTCCGCTGTTCTCTATGGGTAAGTGGATTCAAGATGCCCGAGACTGCGGTACGACTGAAGAAGAAAAAAAATATTATGAAGAAAATGCCCGTTGCATTCTTACTATCTGGGGACAAAAAGATACACAGTTGAACGACTATGCTAACCGCGGTTGGGCAGGATTAACCAAAGGTTTCTATCGCGAACGTTGGAAACGTTTTACCGATGGTGTATTGGCAGCGATGAAGACACACCGTTCATTTGATGCGAAGAAGTTCCACAAGGACATTACAGATTTTGAATATGAATGGACATTACAACACGAAACATTCCCTGTTTCATCAGGTGAAGATGCTGTGAAGGTTGCCAACGAATTGTGGAATAAGTATCAAAATGATTTTCGTTAATAGGATTAGAATAGGATAAGATTATGAAAAACCGTTTAATTTGGATTGTATGTTTGATTTGTGGCCTGTCATCTTTACAGGCCCAACAGAATGTTCCTTATAAGAATCCGTTATTGCCAACGGAAGTACGTGTGAATGATTTGTTACAGCGTATGACGTTGAAGGAAAAGATTGCACAAATTTGTCATTTACATTCGTGGGATGTATTCGATGGTCAGCAATTGAACAAGAAAAAACTGGCTCAGATGTGTGTACATGGCGGCTATGGTTTTTTTGAAGGTTTTCCTTTGACAGCAACTAGTACACGCAAAGCTTTCCGTGAGATTCAGACTTACCTGATTGAACAGACTCGTTTGGGTATTCCGGGATTTTCGGTAGCTGAATCATTGCATGGAGTGGTACAAGATGGAGCAACGATTTATCCGCAGAATATTGCTTTAGGAAGTACGTTTAGCGTAGATTTGGCTTATGCCAAGACGCGTCAGATAGCAGGCGAATTGAATACAATGGGAGTAAAGCAGGTGCTGGCTCCTTGTATTGATGTGGTACGTGACTTGCGTTGGGGACGTGTGGAAGAGTCTTTTGGTGAAGATCCTTTTCTCTGTTCACGGATGGCGGTTGCTGAGGTAAAAGGCTATATGGAACATGGCATTTCTCCGATGTTAAAGCATTATGGTCCGCATGGTAATCCATTAGGAGGTATCAATTTGGCATCAGTTGAATGTGGTGTGCGTGATTTATTCGATATTTATCTGAAGCCTTTTGAAACTGTATGTAAAGAAACTGGTGTTATGGCTGTGATGTCCAGCTATAATGCATGGAATCGCGAACCGAACTCAGCTTCCCATTTTATGCTGACAGAAATTCTTCGAAACACCTTTGGTTTCCGGGGATATGTATATTCCGATTGGGGAGTAATTGATATGTTGATTCGTTTCCATAAGACAGCAGCCGATTCGTACGAAGCTGCTTCACAGGTGATGAAGGCAGGTTTGGATGTAGAAGCTTCGAGCATTTGTTTCTTGGCTTTGGAAGAAAAGGTTCTTTCGGGTGAGTTTGATGTGAAGTTTATTGATCAGGCTGTTAGAAGAGTTTTGCGTACGAAGTTTGAATTGGGTTTGTTTGAGGATCCTTATCAGGAAAAAGCTAATTATCGGATTCCTATTCATACGGATGAAAGCGTTGCTTTGTCGAAACGCATTGCAGATGAGTCTACTGTCTTGCTGAAGAATGAAAATAATTTATTACCATTGGATATTAATGGCCTAAAGTCAATAGCAGTAGTAGGTCCGAATGCCGACTGTGTACAGTTTGGTGATTATACATGGAGTAAAAATAAGAAAGATGGTGTGACTCCTTTACAAGGAATACAGAAACTGGTGGGCAAGAAGGTGAAAGTGAATTATGCCAAAGGTTGTTCCATTGCTTCATTGGATACATCGGGCATTGATGAGGCGGTGCAGGCTGCCCAGCAAAGCGATGTAGCCATTGTATTTGTGGGTAGCTCTAGTGCAGCTTTTGTACGTCACAGTGCAGAGCCTTCTACCAGTGGAGAAGGTATCGACTTAAGTGACATCGCTTTGACTGGTGCTCAAAATGACTTGATCCGTGCGGTGAAAGCTACAGGCAAACCGGTAGTGGTGGTTTTAGTTGCAGGTAAACCTTTTGCGATACCTTATGTAAAGGAAGCGGTTCCGGCTGTGTTGGCACAATGGTATGCTGGTGAACAAGCAGGTACTTCGATTGCCGATATCTTATTTGGCAATGTCAATCCGTCGGGTAAGACTCCTTTCTCTTTTCCACAAAGTACAGGTCATCTTCCTGTGTATTATAATCACTTGTCTACAGATAAAGGGTACTACAAGGAACCGGGTTCCTATGAAAATCCGGGACGCGACTATGTATTCTCTAGTCCTGATCCCTTATGGGTGTTTGGCCACGGGTTGAGTTATACGACTTTCGATTTCGAAAAAGTGTCGGTTGACAAGCAGCAATATTATCCGTATGATACCATTCAGGTTTCTGTTCAGTTGAAGAATACAGGTAAGATGGAAGGTAAAGAAGTAATACAGGTTTATGTACGTGATATGGTTAGCTCTGCGATGACTCCCGTTAAACAATTGAAGGCATTTACGAAAGTTGGTTTGCGTCCGGGTGAATTGAAGAAGGTAAATCTTTCGATACCAGTGAGTGAATTGTTCCTGACTGATAATCAGGGAAAGAGATTCTTGGAACCAGGCACATTTGAATTACAGGTGGGAAGTTCTTCTGAAAGTATTACCAGTCGAATTCGGGTAGAAGTAGGAGAACCGGCATTAGTTTCATCCAATACATCGGAGTCTATGGCGCAAGAAATGCGACAGGTGAATGGTAAGATCATTGAAATTAAAGGTTGTGTACGTGATGTGCAGGGCACTCCAGTGCATGGGGTACGGATACAATCTTCTTTTTCACAAAATGAAATCTCTACTGATAAAAATGGAAATTATATTATTCTGGCACATGAAGACGAGCGGTTACTCTTTTCGAAGGTGGGTTATGTAACTCAGAAACAGGATATCCAATCGCGTAAGCAAATTAGCATACAGATTGTAAAGGGTGAATAAAATGTATACATGTAATAAACTATAAATCGAATGAGAAAAAAAAACATTTGTATTGGTTTAGCATTTTTAGGGTTAGGAACTCCAACCCTAATGGCGCAAGAATTGAAAGATGATCCTGCTAAAGAATGGTGTTATCTGAAGAAGTCGACCACTGTTTTGGGTATGCCTTATAATCCCCAAGTGACAGAAGTGACGTATGATGGAGCACTTTATACAGGGTATATCGAATTAAATTTTGCTGCAGGTTCAAAAGCAGCTCCTTTGTTGCTTCGTCAAAAAACGTTTTTAGAAGGATGGATTCCTGTAGTGGGAGACACCTGGAAGGAAGATGGTTTGGATTATATCATCCAGATGTTTGGAGCTCCGGCTACGCAAGAGGGTATTTCCAACTGTCTCAATTTTGTGAAAATTTCGGTTAAGAATAATACTTCATCTGCACAAGAAGCCCGTTTGGTGGCTTCTTTACGGGGTAAATTGGATGATTCTCGTTTTGTCGAATTGCAAGGATTTGCTTCTTCCAATGTGTATGAAGTGAAAGAGTCTGCGGTATATCGAGACGGTAAACTGTTATGCTGGTTTGATCCTTCTTGCACAAAGGTAGAAGCAGTAGAGGGAAAGAGTTATGTTCAACCTTATTCAGCGGGGTCAGTTCAACTGACTCCGGCTACCCGTACGGCTCTCATGCATTATCAGAAAGAATTGCAACCGGGTCAGTCGGTAGATTATTTCTTTAAACTTCCTGCTGTACCCGTAGGAGATGCCAAGGTGGTGAATCAAGTATTGGCGGCCGATTATGAAACTCAATTGTCTTCAACGATTGCTTTCTGGAAACAACAGGTAGTAGGTAATACTCATTTTGAAATTCCGGAAGAACGCATTGAAGACGCACAACGGGCTTCCATGGTACATTTGCTTTTGGCTACCCGTACGGTGGCCGATGGCTCTGTCCTACAGACAGACGGTTTGCCTTATCCTCGTTTCTTCTTGACTTCCGGACCTCATATGGCTTTGGCTTATATGACGAACGGATGTAAGGAATACGCTAAAATGATATTGGAAAATGCGATTCGTTTTCAGGAACCCAATGGAATGTATTTGGATAAGTCGTTGTCGTTTGGAACGAAGATTGACTGCACATAGGCCACCGATTTCTTTATTTGACTGTGTATCCTAAATCACGATAAATATGGGCCAATCTGATTGATTGAAGCGTTGGAAAAACAGTATTCCTCCAACATCTTGAAAGCGATTGAAGCAAGTGTGCAGTCGGATGGATATGTACCGACGGGATTGTATGATTTCAAGACGGGCAAACAGACTAGTTCCGGTTTGGATGAATACCGTACCAATTGTGATTGGGAGAATATGTTGTTGGCTTATCCTACAGAATTGTTCCAACCGAAACATACGTATGTACAATCTACATTGAAACACATTCGTAAGAATTATGCCGAGGGTATTATGACGTATCGTCACGGGGAATTTTACATCAATATATCACAGCTAATCTGATTGAACAGTATATGGTAGCAGGGGATTCTCGCCAGGCATTGATTGACTTCTATCACTTGATTTTGCATGCCGGTTCCACCCATGAAGGTTTTGAAAATATGATCTTCCCCTGGAAAGACCGATTGGTGGATCCTCGTTGTCCTTCTCCTCATGCTTGGGCAGCTGCCAAGACCGCTTTCCTGATTCGCAACTTTATGTTGCATGAGTATGGTGGCCATATTGAAAATGCTTCAGAACGTGATTTATATATTTATCCGGTTGTATCACCGGCATGGGCTACAGTCGGTGAGCATTTGGCTATGGTAAATGCACCGTCTGAATTTGGTTGGATTACTTCTCGTTTGGATTTCACGAAGAATGGAGCCACACTGACTTATTCTCCGTTATACAATGAATACCAACCTCGTTCTGTCCGTTTCCGTATTCCTTATTTCAAGGAACTGAAATCGTTCAAGACGGATGCTTCTGAATCGCATGTAGAAGACAACTGTATTGTTCTCTCACCGGACTTTACTACGTTACAAATTCAATGGAAGGAAGTGAAACAGGTGCATAAGGGTACTTTTGCAGAACTGTTGAAGGCTTATCGCTCGTGTGATTCCTTTGGTGGTCCTGATGAAAAAGGATATCCGCGTATGATACCGGGTAAAGCATTTTTGTTGGAGGACGAAGATGCTTCATTGGTAGAACCTTTGAACTTTGATTTAGTGAAAAAGGCATTTGTGAAAGAATTTAATCGTAGAACCTCTAATAAAAAATGAAAATGAGAAAACTAATGGGCTTTCTACTATTGGCGTGTTGGCAAGTTTGCCTCTATGCGGGTAATTATGAGGTGGTGTCACCGGATGGAAAATTGAAGGTAGCTCTGACGGTTTCCGATGGATTAGGAATGGAGGTTTTTTATGACGGTCAATCGTTGTTTGGTGCTTTGAATATGGGGCTTTGTTTGCAACAGCAACCTTTCAAACCGGTGGCCCGCTCTGTAAAGCGTTCTTCAGTCAATGAAATTATTACTCCGGTAGTACCTTTAAAGTTTGTCTCTGTTGCGAACCATTATAATGCGTTACGATTGAATCTGAAAGGCAATTTAGCTATTGAATTCCGAGCTTATGATGACGGTATGGCCTATCGCTTTGTGACCAACGGTGACGGAAAAAAGACTTTAGTATATAATGAAACGGCCGATTTTTATTTGCCGGAGGAGGCTGTGTTGCATTTACAGCAGCCGGTCGGTTTCAAAACTCCTTATGAAGAGCCCTATTCACATGTAGCTATGAAAGAGTGGAAGGATGGTTCTAAGTTTGCATTGCTTCCTTTATTGGTTGATACGAAAAAAGGAGTCAAACTGTTATTCTCTGAATCCGATTTGTACGATTATCCTTGTATGTTTTTAAAAGCGAACGAAGGCAAAGGCGTTTCTGCTTTGTTCCCCCGTTATCCGTTGGAAACAAAACCTATCAGTGATCGCAGTGTCAACGTGGTTCGAGAGGCAGATTATATTGCCGAAACTCAAGCCAAACGCACGTTCCCTTGGCGTTACGTTGTAGTGGCTCGTGAAGATAGTGATTTGGTGGAAAATACGTTTACTTGTCGTTTGGCAACACAGACTACAATGGAAGATACCTCTTGGATTCGTCCGGGACAGGTTATTTGGGAGTGGTGGCATCACACTTCTCCTTATCACGTCGATTTTGTAGTGGGCAGAAATCAGGAAACATATAAGTATTATATTGATTTTGCTTCTTCTTGTCGCATTCCTTATGTGTTGTTCGACGAAGGTTGGGCAAAGTCTACAACCAATCCGTATGAATCGCTTGAAGCTTTGGATATGCATGATCTCATAGCTTATGGAAAAGAAAATAACGTAGGCATCTTATTGTGGTTGCCTTGGACAACTGTGGAAAAGAATTTTGATCTTTTCAAGGAGTATGAGAAGTGGGGAGTAGCTGGTGTGAAGATTGACTTTATGGATCATAGCGACCAATGGATGGTGAATTATTACGAACGGGTGGCGCAAGAGGCTGCTAAGCATCATTTGTTGGTGAATTTTCACGGCTCATTCAAACCGGCGGGATTGGAATATAAGTATCCCAATGTTTTGTCATACGAAGGCGTGTTAGGTATGGAGCAAGGCGAATTCTGTACTCCAGCCAATAGCTTGTATCATCCGTTTATAAGAAATGCGGTGGGCCCGATGGATTACACTCCGGGAGCTATGCTTTCCATGCAGCCGGAATATTTTGTACATCATTATCCGAATAATACTTCTGTAGGTACTCGTGCTTATCAGATGGCCTTGTATGTGGTATTTGAAAGTGGTTTCCAGATGTTAGCAGATAATCCTACTTTCTATTTAAAAGAGAAGGAATGTACTAATTTCATAACCAGTGTACCGGTTACCTGGGATGAAACCAAGATATTGGCAGCTTCACTGGGCGAATACTTGGTGGTCGCTAAGCGGAAAGGTGATCAATGGTTCATCGGAGGTATTACAGCTGAGAAAGGAAAGGAAATTGAAGTCGGACTCGATTTTCTGAATCCTAACCGTTTGTATGAAATGACGTTGTTTACCGATGGATTGAACGCAGGCTTGCAGGCTTTGGATTATAAGAAAGAAGTAAAAACAGTATCCAAAGCAGAAACATTGAAAGTGAAGATGGTTCGTAACGGTGGTTTTGCGACTGTACTGAAGTAAGAATGAATAATTAATTTAATTTTACATTTATGAATAGACGAATTTTACAGATTTTATGGTGTATTTGTTTGGTATTCTCTAGCCATGCTTATGCACAAGACAACCTTTCGGCATTGATTCCGATGCCCAACAAGGTTGCAACGAGTTCAAAAGCACCGTTGGTGTTGCAAGGCGATAAAGTGGCTTGTTATATTCAAGTGGACAGTCTGCAATTTGAGTTGAAAACAGTGGCTTCTCTGTTTCAAAAGAGATTCGGTTTGAAGGTAGAGCAGACCCAGACAAGTGCAGATGCGCAAATTCGTTTGTTGATTGATAAGTCATTGAAAAAAAACGACCATTACAAATTGAGCGTGAATAATAAAGACTGGAAATTAAAGGGGCTTCGGCAGCAGCTGTGTTCTATGGATTGATGACCTTGGATCAGGTGTTGGCTGGTGATGTATGTGCTACGAAGCAACAAGCTATCTCTGCCATTGAAATCGACGACTGCCCTCGTTTTGGTTACCGTGCGTTGATGCTCGACCCGGCTCGTAATTTCCTTCCGGTCAATGAGCTTAAATTCTATATTGACCAGATGGTGAAATATAAATTCAATGTGTTGCAGCTTCATCTGTCCGACGACCAAGGTTGGAGTATCTGGATTGAAACCTATCCTAAATTGGCAGGTAACCGTTTCTATACCAAACAGGATATTCAGGAACTGGTGGAATATGCAGAACAACGTCATGTACAGGTGGTACCCGAAATTGACGTACCGGGTCACACTGTATCTTTATTGGCTAAGTATCCTGATATGGCTTGTATCCATCAGCGTGAAGCCGAAAAGTTTATTGGCAAGACAGGACATATGATGCTCTGTGCTGGTAATGAAGAAGTATATGTGATGATGGATGACATCATTCGTGAAGTAGCGGGTATGTTTAAATCTCCGTTGATGCACTTGGGTGGCGATGAGGCCGACATTCCTAAAAACTGGGCAAAATGTGATTTGTGCCGTCTTTTGATGAAGAAGAAAAACTATACCGAACCGGTTCAGTTGATGATTCCTTTCTTCGAAAACATCTTGGCTTCCGTTCGTAAATATGGTAAGAAACCTATTTTGTGGTTTGAATTGAACAATGAATATCCCCCTGCTGATGATTACTTGTTCCCTTATCCGAAAGATGTCGTGTTGGTAAGCTGGCGTGGCGGTATGACTCCTACAGGTTTAGATCTTTCTGCAGAGAGAGGACACAATGTGATTATGGCTCCGGGCGAATACTGTTATTATGACTATCCTCAATATAAGGGTGATCTTCCTGAATATAACAACTGGGGTATGCCGATGACAACATTGGAACGTGCTTACCGGTTGGATCCTGGGTATGGTCGTCCTTTGAGCAAACAGCAACACATCTGGGGTGTGATGGGTGCTTTGTGGGGTGAAGCCATTATCGATATCAACCGTGCTACTTATATGTCTTTTCCACGTGCTTTTGCTTTGGCAGAAGCGGGGTGGACCCAAATGGAAAACCGCAGTTGGGAATCGTTTAAGAAACGCGTACTTCCTAATGTGAACGAATTGATGAAGGCCGGTGTTTCGATTCGTGTGCCTTTTGAAATTGCCAGATAATTTATTAACCCTATAATTTAAAGATGCATCACATAGCATGCATATGGGGTGCATTCTCTTTTTACTATGAAGAAGAATTGGTTTTTATTACTCTTTTTGTGTTTGTATTGTGTGTTTTATGCCGATGCACAGATTGTTTATCATGATGCCGCTCGTTTTCCTTTATTCGGCAAAGCAACGGAGGCTACTGCAGAACGTTATGTTCGTTTGCCCGATTCTTTACAGTCGGTATGTAGAGAGCCCTTATGGTATTTAAGTCGTAACTCAGCAGGGATGTCAGTGCGTTTTCGCAGTAACTCAACACAAATCGCATTGAAGTGGGAAAGTTTGAATAACTTTCATATGGATCACATGCCCGATGTAGGTGTACGGGGACTGGATCTTTACTGTTGGGATGAAAAAGCAAAGTGCTGGCGATTTATCAACAGTGCCCGTCCGCAATTGAAACTGACAGAGAGTTTGGTGGTAGGATGTATGACACCGGAGATGCGCGAATACATGGTGAACTTATCTCTTTATGATGGCATTTCTTATTTGGCGATAGGAGTGGATAGTCTGTCGGTGATTGAGCAACCTCAATTGGATTTACCCTGTCGGGAGAAACCGGTGGTGATGTATGGTACCAGTATTTTGCAAGGAGGCTGTGCTTCTCGTCCGGGAATGGCCCATACTAATATCCTGTCTCGTCGTTTAAATCGCGAATTTATAAATTTAGGCTTTAGTGGAAATGCTTTTTTAGATTTGGAAGTAGCAGAGGTTATGGCAGCTGTAGATGCCGGTGCTTATGTACTTGATTTCGTTCCGAACGTAACGGTAGAACAAATGGAAGAACGGATGGAGCAATTCTATCGTATCATTCGTAATAAGCATCCTTATACTCCGATTATTTTTGTGGAAGATCCTATCTTTACTAGTACGCATTATGACCAAAGAGGGGCTGAAATTTTATCGAAATTGAATGCAACGCTTCGTGAAATTTTTGAGACATTGAGAGCTAAAAAAGAAAAGCATATATTTTATGTATCTTCTGAAAAGATGATTGGAGAAGATCGGGAAGGAACGGTTGATGCCATTCATTTTACTGACTTAGGTATGATGAGGTATGCAGATGTGCTTTATCCGATATTGAAACGCGTGATTAAATGAGAGTAATTTATTTAGTTGTATTATAAAAACATTGTATTAGTCTATGAAACGAGCAATTTCTTTGGATGTTTTTCGTGGTTATGCCATTGTAACGATGGTATTATCTGGAACAATAGCTTCTGGTGTGCTTCCTGGGTGGATGTATCATGCTCAAATGGGGCCACGTTCAAATTATACTTTTGATCCTCAGTTGTATGGAATTACATGGGTTGATTTGGTCTTTCCGTTTTTTTTGTTTGCCATGGGAGCTGCTATTCCTTTTTCCGTTGGGGAAAGATAGAAAAGGGTGAGAATCTTTGGAAAGTAATAGGTGAGTGTGTACTTCGGGAATTCGATTGACTTTTTTTGCAATATTTATTCAGCATTTATATCCATGGTCTACTTCATCTCCTCAAGATACTACCTCTTGGCTTTTATCTATCAGTGCTTTTGTATTGATGTTTCCTATGTTCGTGAGAATACCATTACAACTTCCGACTTGGGGCAAAGCTTTAGTTGAGGTAATGGGGTATGGAGCTGGTATAGTGATGTTATTGACGGTTCCTTACACTGATGGCAGAAGTTTTGACTTGGCATGTAGTGATATTATCATCTTAGTGTTGGCCAATATGGCCCTTTGGGGATCTTTGGCGTATTTGTTTACATGCCGAAATAAGTGGTTTAGAATTGGTATATTACCTTTTTTAATGGCTATTTTTTTGGGAAGTACTACAGAAAGATCCTGGCAACAAATCGTGATGAATTATTCTCCTTGCCCTTGGATGTTTCAATTTAATTTTTTGAAATATCTTTTTATTGTGATTCCTGGTACGATAGCAGGGGAGTATTTAAAAGTTTGGATTAGAAAGCGGACCGATTGGGATCGGATAGATTCGCTGAATAATCGTCGTACACTATGGATTCTTTTGGTATCTATTGCCTTGGTTGTTGTGAATCTGTATGGTTTGTATACGCGTAGCCTTTTGCTTAATCTGTTTTTGACAATTGTATTGCTGGTTATATTGTGGTCTTTATTAAAAACTCAAAAGGGAGACGGTTGTTGTTGGCGGAATTTGTTTGTTGCAGGAACTTATTTACTGATGCTTGGTCTGCTCTTTGAAGCTTATGAAGGTGGTATTCGTAAAGATTATGCAACGTATAGCTATTATTTTGTAACTTCTGGTTTAGCATTTTTTACGTTATTGGCTTTTACGATTATGGGGGATGTATATTATCTCGGAAAATGGATTAAACCTTTAGTACTGGCTGGTAAAAATCCGATGATTGCTTATGTAGCTGTGAATATGCTGGTTATGCCTATAATTAATTTGTTGGGTTTGACTAAATATTTGGATCTGTTCAATGAAAATGCTTGGTTAGGTTTTTTACGTGGTGTTATAATAACAAGTATAGCGGTTTCATTGGCTATGATTTTTTCAAAATTAAAATTGTTTTGGAGAACTTGATTGAATATTTATCCAATATTCAAGACATATTTTTTACATAAGCGTCTGAACAAATCCATCTTTTTCTAAGAATTTGGACTTCCTATTTTTGTATCTTAATTAAAATGGCCAGGTGCGCCATCAAAGCAAAGATCCCTTTTGAATATCTGCTTGTTGACAGTTGGTTCACTTGTTCGGGACTTGTCGATTTTGTATACAACAGCCATAAGAAGTTTCACCTGTTAGGGATAGCAAAGATGGGTAATACCAAATATATCACCTATAAGTGGGGTGAACTCACGGCAAAGGCCATAATCAGCAAGTTACAGGGCTTTAAATCTGTGATATAAGTAGACTGTTCTGCTGCCACTATGTGTCGGTGGACGTGATGCTCGGTGAATGCAAGGTGCGGCTGTTCTTCTGTTGCAGAGGAAAGAGAAAGGGAGTGCTCGGCAATCAACTATCACGGGATGGTCATTAAAGAAGGAATCTCTTTATTAAGACTTATCATATAATTATCAAAATGGCATTTTGTCATTTTGATAATTATAAATTCTCTGTCGGGCGTATTTTCATCCACTGTACAGAATAGAGGATAAAATGGCAGAGATTTGCCATTATAAGAAATCATTTTGTTGCAGATATAGCCATGTATATGTTCTTTTTACGTTATTTCTCACACTATCCTGTAATACATCTTAATTTTTTATGGTACTTTGCATCATTCTGATTAGTAACTTTTAGCCTAAAACTGGGTCTAATAAATGAAATACCCCCTATTTCAGGGCTAAAATACGTTCCTTTTAAACGCACTAAGCGTTTCTTTTAAACCAATGGGACGTTCCTTTAAAACCAACCTTATGTTTCATTACAATCATTCTTATGTTTCACAACAATCAACCTTATGTTTTGAACGAATAATACGGTAATTTATATGCAAACAACAGCTATTTTATGCACAATTCTGTATATAAATTCTATATCTTAGTAGTTTCTCGCTCTAGTTTCATCTATTTATCAAAAGCATCCGTTATCGAAAGTGAAGAAAAAATAGCATAAAGACATTCTATTCAACATAAGACAGTCATATTGATTATCGATTTCTCAAATAATACCATGATACCTCGTATCTATAGCTTTGATGCAAGGATCATAATAATGCGCATTACTAGTTCGTTGTCAGACAAAGTTAATAGTGAATGAGCCATAAAACCACTATTTTTTAAGTAGCTTTTTAATCACTGGAGTCACCAGATCAGCATAACGCATCATACCCACATCGGTAAAATGAATGCCATCTACTGTTGCCTCACGATCGCTTCCAAGCATCATCTTTGAGGATATATAGTATATATTTTTCTCTTTTCCTTTTTTCAACTCATTAAATATACGACGTAAGGTGTCATTCAAAGTCTTAATTTTCCGGGCATTGGCGTTATTGTAGTAGGAGTCCATGAACTGTGGATCTTCAATAAAGATGACAGGTGTATGAGGATGCCTGTCACGAAGTATACGGTAAAACTTCTCCATTCGCTCATTCATCTGCTCAACCGTGACATTAGGTACAAAATCAAGCACGAAAACACCGGCATCTACTCCAGCCATCACTTGAGCTACTCCAAGATCAAGAAAAGCATTGCCACTAAACCCGAGATTGATACATTCCCGATTCAAACGGCGTGAGATAATATTGGTGTGAGCCATGCCTGGACGGGAGGCACATCCGCCTTGAAGAATGCTGGTTCCATAAAATACTACAGGTTTTTCACGTATAGGACTTTCCTTCGAGGGCTGATTGATACTGGCGTCAGCATCGATTCCAATCGACAAAGAAACCAGTCCGTCGTATAGCGGTAAATAAATCATAAACTCCCGTTCTTTAGCTTCCATACCGCTAATGAGGCTAGATTCCGTACTTTTTCCCGTGGGACGAGCACTATTCACAAAGTACCAGTTCTTTCCTTCCAGACATTAGAGGTCAAGTCCTTTCACTGCTACATCAGTCATATGATCCATATGGAAGTTAACCAATGATTCCCATTTTACTGCAACTTGAGTCGAATTGCTTCGGAAACGCACTGCCATACCCGATGAGTTCCGACTTAGTTGCCACAACGGTAAACGAGAAATATGTTCCAATGAATCGGGCAAACGTACATACCGCTCTGTGGTAGCAGCGGTAGCCTTTCCCAATAGTTGGAATTCAGCTGCATCATAGTAGGTTACCTGAGCTGACAGATTACTTGTCATAAGTAATAAAATAAAGTTTGCTATCTTCCTATAAACTGAAAATGACATAGTATCTATAATTAAAGTTCTTTACTTCACTAATCTGATATTAATATTTTTGCGTCCTTTTACCTCCATTTGTTGAGTGATGAATCTTGCTTTGACAAAAGCTATGGAATCATCAGTCCGAAGGTTGATAGAATAGAATCCCTTTTCATCAGTTTGAGTCTCCTGACCGGATGAAATGGCACGAACCGTGACATAAGCTACCGGAGTGGCTTGTGCATCACGTACAAATCCCTGTACAGTAATAAACTCACCACTTGGCGTGACTTTAATGATTTGAGGAGAATCAACTACAGGAGTCTTCTCAAGTTCACTCCCTACTTCGATAGAAATACGATGGGCTATGCGATCTGATGCAGTGCCCACTTTTATCTCAAAGTCCCGGGTTCCAAGTAGCGATTACCGATATTATCGGTCAGGTAGAGTTCGTGTACGGGGACTTTCAATGTGATCTCTTTCGTTTCAGCCGGGTTCAAACTTATCTTTTCAAAAGCTTTCAGCTGCTTTAACGGTGTCATAACAGTACTGACAACATCACGTACGTAAAGTTGAACGACTTCTTTGCCAGCAACTTCCCCACAGTTTGCAATCTTTACTTTTACAGCTATGGTGTCATGAGCCTGATAGTGAGTTTTATCGGCAATTGCTGAAACCAGATCAAATGTAGTATAACTCAATCCATGACCAAAAGCCCAAAGAGGGTTCGGAGAAGAAAATACATAATCTCGTCCCGGTGTTTCATAAGTTCCGGGCTCTTTATAAAATCCCTTGTCGGTGGTCAAATGATTGTAAAAAGCGGGAAGGTGACCGGAGCTTTGAGGAAAGGAAAAACTAATTTTCCCTGATGGATTTACTTTACCAAAGAGAATATCGGCAATGGAATTACCTGCTTGTTCTCCGGCATACCATTGAACTAAAATAGCCGGGACATTTTTTTTAGCGAAAGGTATAGCATACGGTTTACCGGTTACCAATACTAGGACTACCGGTTTACCCGTTGCACAGACCGCTTTAATCAGTTCCTCTTGAGCACCAGTCAATTCAACACCACTTAGATCAATTCCCTCTCCACTAGTAGAAGGGGCACTACTGTGGCGTACAAAAGCGGTGCTTGAACTGCCAACAAACAGTAATGCAACATCACTCTGTTGAGCCGCACATACAGCTTCTTCAATGCCTGATTGATCCAACGAAGCGATAGAACAGCCTTGGGCATAGTTCACTTTTACCTTTTTGCCTGCCAAACGATAGATGCCTTGTAACGGTGTGATACCATCTTCCTTGTTTTTACTCCATGTATAATCACCAAATTGCACACAGTCTGCATTAGGACCAATTACTGCCACCGACTGAAGTTTCGTTATATCCAATGGAAGCAAATTACCTTCATTTTTCAAAAGTACTGTCGATTCATCAGCAATCTGACGTGAAAGTGAAACACATTCTTTGGCACGTAACGGCCAGCGATATGAATTTTTCTCAAGATAAGGGTCTTCAAACAAACCTAATTCAAATTTAGCACGTAACACACGTTTCACCGCTCGATCGATATAGCGTACATCAAACTCACCAGCCAGCACTTTACTCTCAAGCGATTTGAAACAGAGACTCGATGCTTCAACATCCAAACCGGCCGTAAGTACTTGACTGGCAGCCTCAAAATCATCACCAGCTGTTTCGTGAAAGTTTTTCAACATATCAATAACTCCCCAATCAGAGTAAACATAGCCCCGGAAGCCAAAACGGTCACGTAAAATATCAGTTAGCATGAATTTTGAAGCTGAATTGGGTTCGCGGTTCCAGGCATTGTAGCTTGACATAACTGCTAGAATATCGGTTTCAGCCAGTATGGCTTCAAAAGGTTTCAGATAGACATCAAATAAATCACGAATGCCACACTCCACTGATGCCAAATTTAATCCGCCCAATGGATTACCGTGTGGTCCGTAATGCTTTGCCATTGGTGAAATGCCATGATCCATATATCCTTTAACCTCTGCTACAGCCATACGAGCACAAAGGAAGGGGTCCTCACTAAATGATTCTTCCACTCTGCCCCAACGTAACTCACGAGCTACATCTATACAAGGAGCTAACACTTGTTTTACCCCGATTGTATTAAGTTCACCTGCAATATGCTTTGTCATTTCATAAGCCAATGCAGGATTAAATGTACTGCCTATAGCTATATTTTGCGGATAGATAGTAGAACCTTCATGCACCACTCCATGAAGTGACTCCGCTACCGAAAAACCCGGAATACCCAGACGTGTCTGCTCAAATAGGGTTTGAATAATGCGGAAGTTCTTCCTGCATTGCGCTGCCGTGAGTGGAAAGCCTTCGAAAAAGCCATACCCTTTATCACCACACATCTTTGCTAACTTGGCGGTATTGAGCTTTTGTCCGTCAAATACATCCCACGATTGCAAATGGCTGATTTGAGCTATTTTTTCCTGTAACGTCATACGGTTCAACAGATCGTTTACCCGTTCTTCAGTGGGAAGTAATGGATTTTTGTATGGAAATGTATGCTGTGCATTCAATGAAGAGACACAACAAAATAAGCATATGATCAGAATATTTTTAATTATAAATTTCATAGTTACGAAAAGTTAGTTAACAATTACGGATATAATGAGCGGAAGTCATCATCATATTTCAATATCAGTTCTTTAGCCAAAGATATTGGATTTTCTTCAGAAGTGATTGGAAAATCTTCATTTTTCAATGTCCATTCATACTCAAACTGTGTAATATCCTGATGAAATTTCTCTTCATCAAATTTTTTATGCCTGGTCATAGCGGCAATTACTTCTTCTGTGAAACGTTTCCAGCGTTCTCTGTAGAATGTACGTGTCAATCCTCCCCATCCTCTATTGGCATAATCGTTAAGCTGGGTATTTTTCTGTCCCCACACAGTAAGAATGCACCGTGCATTTTCTTCATAATATTTTTGTTCTTGTTCATTCATTGCAAAATCTCTGGCATCTTTTATCCATTTGCCTATTGAGAAAACAGGACTGCAGCAGAGCAATCGATCTACATCAAGCAAAAGTTGGTCCATACGCTGTCCCCACACCTTAGTTCCTTCCAAATCTTTTTTCCGATAGCAATCGGTAAACTTATCACGATAGTCAGCAAAAAGATTACCTAAAACTTGCCTTCCCACATTAATTACATCAAAATGATATTCAGAATGATATACTCCTTCAGCTTTCAGCAACTCCTTCCAGATTTTCCACAAATCGATATTTTTATAATCGTACCCGGGAAGTGTGTTCCATCCTTCTACCCCTTCTAACTGTGGACGAGCATTCATCAATACTGCTTGTCCGCAAAGGGCTGCTGAGGTATAGATCTTCTCATATAGTTGTTTCCATGCTTTAACAATATGATTATCTACATTCCCCCCTCTGCATTGGGCCCAATTTGCAACCCACTGGTGGGCAGGTATTGAATTTTCCCATGCATGTTCAAAAACGAATTCATACATTAAAGGATTTACATCAAGACCTTCAAGCGTCACTCCCAAACCATATACGTTATCGCCTCCTTCTTTGAAAAGTCGATCAATTTTAAAATCTACATCATTCAGGTCACCAGCTAAAAAGGTGTTTCCACCAAAATTTCCTAAATAACACCAAATATAAGGTTTCCCGTAGTACTGCTCTGTATCACGCCATATTTCTGTATAATCACAATAATAATCAAGTAAAATCAGTTTATCTTGGGGAACAGCATTTAAAAAGGATTTGATACGGGGTTGAGTCCATTTCTCTTTGGCATGATAAAACATCCACGTCATCTGTAACCATTGAGCAGCGGAATCCACACCTTGGATCGATTTATAAATTTTATCAGATACATTGGACAAAAACTCCTCGTTCCAGTTGGGTGAGTCTACTTCGTTGAAAGGATCGATACCATAAATGTGGTTGGTGCCATACACTTTTGTCTGTTCCTCTAAAAAACGACGTTGAATGACTGAATAAAGCGAATCCATGGGATCAATGAAGTGACTACGATACTTTTCATCGTATCCTCCCCATTGACTCATTGTGTAGATTTTAGCTTCCGGATAAAGTTCTTTTAGTTCAGCGGGAACATGTCCTGCAAAAGCTGGTAGAATGGGAGTCATATCAAAAGCCCGTTCACGTTCAAGAATTAATTTCTGTAGTTTTTCTTGGTCTGCCAACCATGATTGAGGTAACGGACTTTGCCAATAATCTACGTTTGACATACGATGCCAGGGAAGGTGAGCCGGACCTGTAAAATAAGTACGAACCTCCTCATCAGACAGTCCCATCTCCGTCCATACTTTATACCATATAGACTCTTGACCGGTGATAGCCAACGGCATGGTTACTCCATTCAGAGCCATCCAGTCAATAAGTCGTTCCCAATCACTCCATTTCCAATAGGGCATAGAGTAGCCAAAGGTGCAATAATTAAGAAAGAAACGATTCTTACACTTTGAACGTAAAATAACGGAGCATTCTGCCTGACAGTAATACTTCAAATAATGGTTTAGTCCTCAATGAATTCCGGTTGTTTCCTTTAATCAGAATCTTCCCATTGTCAGACTCAAGTGTAAAGCGGTCTATATCTACAGAATCAGTCAGAAGTTGAAATTGGAAAGAGTGAGCATGTTGAGGAAACAAACGTTCGCACATTTCACTAAGTGTATTTGTAGCCGGATCTTGATTTCTTTGGCAACTCACCATAAAAAAAAGTAGTATAAGATAAAAGTATTTATTGTTCATAAGCATATCGTCTATTCAAATGCGAGGAAAATCTTTTTTTATAAGAATTTTAAGGGTGTCCTTCTTCGGACACCCTCGATTGCAAATGTGAAATTTACTTGTTAATGTGAATCACGGATAGGGCGTTCTATAACAAACTTGCAGAACTTATGATAAAGAGCCACGTCAGCCGGTTCACTAGAGTACTTCAAGGTAAGCAATGCGTTATTACTCTGATAGTAAGCCAAGCGGCATTTTTCCCATACACCATACTCCTTGAATTTTGCCATATAGTTTTCCAAACGGTAAGCTTTGCCGTGAGCTGCCAACACATCGTCCTCGAACTCCATCTCCATCTGCATATTGCAACGCAAAGCTTCTTTGCAGGCTTCATCAAGACGTGTAAGAGGTATTTTATCATCAAAATAGTAGTTGGGCTGGTAGTAAGCATAGTGAAATCCCAGTTCTTTCCAAGACTCGTGACCATCGGAATTGAAAAACGGAATCCAGTTGAAACTATATTTCAGTTCGTTCAGATAGTTGGCAATGGGGGTAATGATATTTCCGGTATGTGAAGCATCCTCGGCAATCCAATAGAATCCGGCTAAGTCGACATATTGATACCCCTTCTCGCTGAAACGGGCACGTACTTGATCGATGAACCACTTACAAGCCTTCACACGGTCGGCAGGTTTGGAGAAGTCGAGCGACATATTATCAATCTCACCCCAATATACACTCGACGAACCTGACACCAATTCATTCTGTACGTCAATAGGCTCAGGAATGCCAATTATTACTTGGCGTTTGTACGCAGGCGCCCCCATAGTAGTCATTGCTTTCTTTACACCGGCTTCGATAGCTGCAATACCAGTTTCTGAATTGAAATAACAATCGATGAGTTTCATCCACTCAGCCTTGGTGGCTGATTCATAGCGCATCCCCTTGGTATACTCTCTTACCGTTTGCCAATTGTCGGAAGTATTGAGGATTTCAAGCATGAGGAAGCTATCAAAGAACCAGTGTGAAGTGTTTTGCTCGTCTACATAAGTAATATAGGGTTGAGCACGTTCCTGCGTCCAAATGGGGCGTTGGTCACCACCCGAGTAAAAAAGTACCATATCGGTATTAGCCAAGATTGACTGACGGTTGGTTTCCCAATCGTATTTTTGGTCGGGCTTAATTTCAATTTCTCCACTGCCGTCTTCTGGAAAAACAGGAACGGTGTGTTCCTCATCGGAACAAGCTACCAATACTGAGCATAAACCTCCCATCAGTAGTGATACAAAAGTAAGAACAATCTTTTTCATACGTTTCTTATTCATTGTTTTATGATGTTTAAATAGTCGTTTGAATATCGTTTAAAATGGTATTAAAAATAACATTAGGTACCGTTTACAGGCCTTTGAACTTTGTGAGTTCGAAAGCTATCAAGCCATGATCGGTAGTAAGCATATATACCTGTACGGCCAGTCCGTCCTGACTTTTGGCAAAAATTACATCACCTGTACAAGGAATATTCTCACCAAGCACACTGCTCACTCCATCGAACGCCCAAGGAGAGGTATATCCCGTAGCTGTGTAACCTGAACCCGGTACGCCGCCTGGCACATCTGCATTTCCTATTGTATTGCCTTGCTGTGAATCAAAGATGAAGCCATCACTCATAGAATTAGCATTGGGATTCTTGGTGATGTCAGCCACATAAAGGCGTTGTGCTCCATTGAAGGAACCTGAACCATTCTGAACAGCCAACAATCTCGCGCCGTTAAAATCAACATAATCGATACCTTTAGTGAATCCTTGCCAACCCCAATAATGTGAATCGGGAACAGTAAAAGCAAAAGCTCTGTCTGCACTATCACCAACAGGAGCACAAATCACCATATTAGTTTCATTGGCTGGTGTAGATATGTAGCTGAAAGGTTTCTCCGTATTAGTTGTAAGAATCTTCGTATAGTCTTCTACACGTGCACCACTCACATTAGCAAATTCCACATGCGCCTTGCCGCTCATTATGCCATCGACAAAGCTGATAAATACCATGCGATATGAGAAAGGAGACGTAGTGGTGAGTACAGCTTTTCCACTAGTAATGTCACCTGTGATGTGAATAGAACTACCCATATCAATATTATAGTTCCAGTTAACTCCCATAGGTGCCTGATCGAAAACTGGATCACTGAAAGGTTTATCAAGTATCAATGTGGGAGTGTTCTCTATACCATTTTTCCATACCCATACATTAACATCCGTATAAGGAGTGGATAGCTTGCATCGGGTACTCACGTAAGCCATGGCTACCATGTGTCCATTATCATCGGAGGTAATAGCACGTATGATGCGATTAGATGGTATACCGGTCACATTCACCTTCACCTGATCAAGCAACTTGCCGTTATATCGGTTAAACACCGGCATATTGACGAAATTATTGCTATTACTAAGTATGAGATAATCATCTACTACAGCCATAGTACGATTGGCACCCACTTCAAAACCATGCGAATTTTCTTTCAAAGTCTGGAAACCAAAGAGCCCGGCCACATAACCCACGCCATATTCCACAAACTCAGGAGTTTTGTACACTGTTTCGTATACCGTTTTCTTCACACCATCCTGTGCAGTGATAGTAACGGTAGGCATCACACTCAAATCGAGGATTTTTGTCACGGGATCGTAAGCATCCGATTCAATAGTCGCCCATGGAGCAATGGTGATAAGTGCATTTTGCAACTCTCCGTCGATACTTGACGAGGTCTTATAGATAATAATTTGTCCTTTTTTACCCTCTTCAACAGGATCAGCCACTACAATCTGAGCACGTACATTGGCTAGTTCGACCTTAATGATATTGGCACGTTCCGACTTTTTATAAATAGCTGTAAAAGTGTAGTTCTTCTTGGAACCATCGGCTTCAATTAAGGTAGAAGAGAATCCTTCTTTCAAATTGTGAATACCCGACAAAGGGGGATCAAAACGGGCACCCACAGGAAGTGTAGCTTTGAGTCGCATACGGGTAATATCTCCTTGAATAGGTTCTGTATCTGAGATATAGTAGGGAGTCTGTACTACAGCAGTACCGTTGGCACGATCGATAACGGTTTCATACTCAGTGTTCTCATTACCTGCAAATCGTCCGGTAATGATGAGTTGATCGGTGATTTCACTTTCGGTTCTCACCAAATCGTCAGGGTCAACACATCCCGCCAGGCAGAGCGAGAAAGCCAAAAAGCCATTTATGATATGTTTTAGTTTCATATTATCTACTTATTTAGATGGTAACCATAATTATTTCCAACTAGGAGTTTGCTCACACATTATGTTATTTCGAAGCTCGCTGGAAGGTATCGGGAAAATATTATATTTCTTAGGGAACTTACGATCCTGCGTGTCACATTCTACACGGGTATAAAGAAAGCTTGAACCGGTTTTTTCAATTTTGATACCATGCAGTCGTTGCCCATTGAGTATCTTTTGAGCAATATCCCAACGAACAAGATCATACCAACGATGTCCTTCGAGTCCCAGTTCACATACACGTTCCTTCGAGAGATCTTCAAGATAATTGTCCCAGGTAGACTGCTGAGCTAAAATAGGCAATCCCACACGAGTACGAATCTTGTTGAGATAGTCGTAAGCTTCCTTAAATTTATCCAAACGGGCATAGGCCTCGGAAAGGATAAGAACAATCTCGGCATAACGCATCTCAATCCAGTAGGATGTACTTTCAATGTCTACGTAGTTGATATTGTCGCTTTCATCCATAAATTTACGGAAGATATAACCGGTGGTACTAGTGCGCACATAATCCTGACTTGCCGATGTAGAGAAATCCATGTATCCGTCTTTACCACCTACGTAAAGCTCAAGTTGACGTCCTGTCCAATTAGCACCATTGTAGAGAATAGAAGCATAGAAACGTGGGTCGCGGTTTCCCCATGGTCCTTCGGAATATTCATTCAAATGAGTCCAATCAAACGATTCCCATTCCTGCCCCACCTTGATATCAAATGCAGAAGCATACTCATCGGTAGGCGTAGCGGCTGCACCCAACGTACCAGGTTGCAAGCCTGCTTTTTCTGTGTCATAGGGTGGGCAGAAGAAATGATTAAACATGTGTTGTTTAGTTTTCTGTTGAAAATAGACAGGCAAAATTAGCTCCTTATTATTCACAGTATTGAAAATTTGCATATAACTGTCCTTAGAAGTCCCTGAAAGAAGTTGATATACACCTTTTTTCTCCAGCTTTTCTACCTCTAATGCTGCATTAACAGCATCCTGCCAACGCTTGGCATAGAGAGCGGCACGGGCTTTCATGCCATAAGCAGCCCCCTTTGTAAGGCGGCCTACCTCCGATCCTGTCCATTCTTCCGGTAGCACTTGGGCTGCTTTTTCATATTCGTCAAGGATAAAAGTCCAACAATCATCTTCTGACGAACGAGCTTGTGCGCGCTGGTTATGATCATCCACCCGGTCTTCGTTGATGCGAAGGATTACGCCGCCATGACGCAATACCAGCTCTTGATAAGCAAAAGCACGCATAAAACGAACTTCGGCTGTTCGAATGGCTAACTGATCGGAATCCAATTTATCAGCAAAGCCACTATGAACATCGTAAAAATACTCATTAAACCGGCGAATCTGCTCGTACATGCCATCCCAATTAGAACGATAATTACCATCAGGACTCATCATATTGTCGTAATAAAAAAGTTTATTCACGCTGCCCTCAGCTACATTGAACCAAGAATATTTAATGAGGTCACTCACCCCATCGTCCATGGCCAGATTACCACCCACATTGATATCGGCATTGCTATAAAACACGCCATAGAAACTTTTGACATAAAGATCTAGGTTCTTGATAGAAGCATAGGCTGTAGATTCACTATAGGTGTCAGTAGGATCGATATCGAGCACATTACACGATTGCAATGTGAGGGCCGACAGAGCCAATCCTAGTAATATATTTTTTGTTTTCATGCTAATTTATTTTATTAGATGTTGTACATAGGGTTTAGAACGTTACGTCTACACCAAACGTAAAGGTGCGTTGCTGCGGATAGTAACCTTGAATGACATTGGCCGACTCTGGGTCGAGGTACTTAAACTCGGTGAGAGTAAAAAGGTTGTAGCCGCTGGCAAACAAGCGAAGATTGCTAATACCGGATTTCTTTACCCATGACTGTGGCAAGGTGTATCCCAAAGTCACATTCTTGAGGCGTACGTAAGCACCATTACGCTTCCAGAAGTCAGATACCTGCGCATTATTAGCATAAGCCACTGTGCTGAGACGCGGATATTCAGCATTGGTATTGTCAGGACGCCAGCTATTCTCTACCAAGTAATAAGGCGCGTTATCCCATCCGGCATAGAAAGGGCGCGTAAGTGGAGTCTGGTCACGTGCACCGTTATTCCATTCGCCACAAAGCAACTTGTCGCACAAGGCAGCACCTTGCAACTGAACAGAGAGGTCGAACCCTTTCCAGTTGGCGTCGGCCATCAACGAGAACATCATCTCAGGCGTGGTAGGGCGTGCAATCTTCACCTCATCGTCCCAGCTAATGAGTCCATCGCCATTATAATCAAGGTAACGGATGTCACCCAATCGGGGAGTTTCGCTGATGGGTAACGGAGCTGCGTCAATCTCGGCTTGTGTCTGATACAGACCTAACGATTTCAACCCCCAAATGGACCCTACCGATGTCCCCAAACGGTTCTGCCAAGGTTTAGTATTGTCAGCCTGCGTCATACGCAGTATTTTATTGCGGGCAAACGAAAGGTTACCATTCAGGCTGTAATTGAATTTGCCAATGTGATTACGGTGTTTTACTGTAATCTCGAATCCACGGTTATCAAATGTACCACTGTTTTCAATACTCGGATAATGGCCTCCCAGCGAAGGAGGATATACACCACCAATGGAACGAAGGATATCGTAAGTATATTTGTAGAAAACATCGAACTCAATGCCCAAAAGACCATTCCATGCCGAAAGTTCGAAACCAACGTTGATAGAACGACATTTCTCCCAAGTAAGATTCTCCATCGGGTAAGATACTTTATTATACAGAGTATTCACCGCTTGTGGAGTGGTACCGAAAACCGTACTGTTTTTGGACCATGCGTACTGTTTGCGATAGAGAAAAGGATCAACATTGTCGCTACCTAAGATACCGAAAGAGGCTCTTAACTTGAAGCGTTCCACTTGAGGAAAGAGTTCTTTGAAAAAATCTTCTTCAGAAGCAACCCAGCCCAATGAAGCTGATGGGAAGAATCCCCAGCGATTACCCTCTTTAAAGTGATAAGATCCATCGTACCGGAAAGTAAATTCAGCCAAATAACGGTCATTATAAGCATAGTTGAAACGACCAACATAACCGGCATATCCTTGGCGGATGCTGCTGGAGAAGTTACCATCGGTGGGATGAATAGTAGAGCCAAAAGGTAACTCGTCAATATCAAGAAGTGCGAAATCGGAGCGATAGCCTGTCAGCGTATTTCCTTTACGCTCAGTTTGTTCATAAAGGAATAGTGCACCTACATCATGTAAACCAAATTTTTGGTTGTATGAGATAGAAGGGCGTAATACTACTTGCTGTTCTTTCTCGTCACCGACTGACATCCCCCCTGTTGGCTGCAGATTAGAAGCATACTGACGTACATATTTCTTGGACTCGGGTTTATAAAGCATCAATTCGTAAGAGTATTTGAAGCTACGTGAATCGCGATCTTGCCAGTCCCAACCCACAAACATACCAGCTTTCAAACCTTTGAGGAAGGGGAAAGAGTATTCTATCTTGGCTGATGTCTCCAGACGCATGGTGCGCGTTTTACTATAGCCCGAATGTCCGGCTGCATAATCAGGATTGGAAGCGCCACGATAACCAGATGCCGGCATCCCTTCATATTCGAGTGGAACAAACGGAGCGGCATAAAGCAATACCCCCACCACATTATTCGTCGTTTGATTCTCATAACTGTCGCCACCTGGCTGATAATAGTCGTTAATTTTACCGGCCACGTTAAGTGACACGCTGATATCTTTGGTTACTTGCGTATCGATATTCGAACGGAAGTTGCCACGTTCCAGCTCAAAACCTTTAATGAAGCCATTCTGTTTCATAAATCCACCACTGAGGAAGTAACGGGTTTTCTCGTTACCACCACTGATAGAAAGATTGTGCTGATGCATTAAAGTAGTACGATAAATAGGTTCCTGCCAATCGGTATTTTCAAAGCCATCGGTAGGATCTCCATTGGTAGTCATGGCAATTTCTTCATCGGTAAAGTAGACTTTCTCACCATCCATGCGGCGAGCATAGTTATACCACTGCATATAGTGTGTACCATTCATAAACTTGGGCAGTGTAGTAGCATGTGACAAAGTGAGCGACCCTTTATAATTAATGGTAGTTTTGCCCTCTGTTCCTCGTTTGGTAGTGACCAATATTACACCTGCAGCAGCTTTCATTCCATACACAGCACACGAGGCAGCATCTTTTAATATAGTAACTGATTCCACTTCATTGGGATTGATATACGCCATGCTGCGTTCTACACCATCTACCAGAATAAGGGGGCCGTCACCTCCATTATATGTGGAATGTCCACGAACCAACAATGAAACATCATCAGCTCCCGGGGCTCCGGTGGCTTGTTGAGATATCAATCCCGGCAACTTGCCGACCAAGGCTTGCGAAACGTTGCTTGTTGTTGACTTCAATAATTCTTTAGAAGATACCGAAGATATTGATCCTGTGAGATGGATCTTTTTCTGAGTACCATAACCAACTACTACCACCTCGTCGAGACTATTAATGTCTTCTTGGAGGGTAACATTGATCATAGAACGGCTGTTAACTTTTACCTCTTGTGTTATCATACCTATATATGATAGCACTAATGTAGCAGACCTGGGTGCATTCAAGGTAAAATGACCATTAAGATCAGTAGTTGTGCCCGTTGCGCTCCCCTTTACGGTCACACTGACTCCGGGTAAAGGCAAACCTGTCGCATCTATGACGACTCCATTGACTGTACTTTGCGCATAACTATTCGATGCGCATACAAAAAGTATTGTTAATGAGAAGAATAATATTCTCATAGAACAAAAACGACCTTTTTGCATAGCTTTGTGTTTCATAAGTTAGAAGTTTATTAATAATATGTATATATCTTAGTTTAAAGTTGGTGTGTTATCATTTCCTCAATTACCTCACTGGCAACAGTAGAAACATCTTTTTGGTTAACAATATCCCATAATGATGAATCTTCTTCAAGAACAAACTGTGTACCCACAATCCAACTCTGAATCCAACCAGTTAAAGTACTCCATGCACCCCATCCGGCATCCGCATTCGAAGCCCAATAATTCCAATCTTCATAATTGAAAGCCCTGAACCATGCACCATCTACGTTCTTGAATTTATCACTACGTACTTGAATACGAATCAAAAAATCGCGCATTTGATTTACAGCCTTTATGTAAGTAGTATCCTGAGTTGCCTTAGCAGCTTCACACAGGCCCACAAAGGCAAAGTTTGTTGTATAAAGCATATCAGCAACCGGATCGCCATTGTCAAAAATTAGTGGTGCTTCGTTGTTGCCATATTCCGCATTGGAAGGAGTACGTCCAAAAAGACTTTTCGACTCATCACCCAGTTCTTCACGAATACCTCCACAAGGCACTTGATTTCTAAGCAGTTCATTTGTCATAAAATGCAGCCAATCCAAGTGTTCCTCTGTTGGCTCCACCCGATAGAGCCATGCTAGCGGCAGAATCATACGGGCACGTTCTTGTTGAATTCCGTTAGTCCACGACCACTGTTCCGGATATCCTTCCATCATCATAGTTATTCCACGTTTCACACGTTCAAGCAGCGGCTGATAATGTGTTTGGTTATAAAGCCAAAGATAGCAAGCCCAGTTCCAAGCCTCAAAGTGAGCATGCAGATTTACCAGGTCAGCATTATAGTATGATTTCCAGCCGCGTTTCTGTAAATCGGGCTCAAGAATATTTTGTCCTCTAAATCCATTTAATCCCGTAGTACGGAAATTACCTACAATGCCCTCAACAATTTGCTTATCCCATTTAGGGTTATTCATCAATGCTGATGAAGCGATAGAACCTAATAATGAACGGGCATTATCATCGCCATAATAAGTGCCTTTATGTGTATAAGCCCATCCTAACAGACCATATGATGGGGATTTTGGATCATTGCGTACTGAATCTCTATATTCTGTGAATGAATAGTCGAGTAAATTGGCAGCTACCTTTGTATATTGTGAATTATCCAATAGTGTACCGGCAGCTGCAAAAGCGAACGAAGCTTCTCCTTGAACATCATCACGCATCCAGTAACGATACATCTGTGTACCGTCATATTTAATACCAGACATATGTCCTTCCAAAATACCTAATGAACCGTCACCATCTTTAAAGTTGCGTGGGAGTTCAGGTCCTACTGGGGCAACACCATTACCCATATATTTATCAGCCCAATCATGCTTCCAATCGGAATGCACCAAGAAATGTCCATTGTAGAACCATTCTACTCCTCTTTTAATGCTATTCATTCCTGCATCTTTCGGCAACATATCAGTAGCTGTATAAGTCGGACGAATATAAGAAACCCAGGTAGAAAAAGTGAATGTCTCTTTATTTAACAACCATTGAAAAATATATTCGAACAATGCCTTTACCCGTTGTTCCGGTAAGTAACGGCTCTCAGCAAAATTACTCATACAAGTGGCTGAAAGGAGAAGTCGGTCATTATGAAAATACAGTATCGGTTGAGTGGGCGTATCTTTCAGTCCATAAACCGCCTCGTTGAAGCCTGCCACTTTTGCAGCTACTAACAAGGGATTAGCAACCGGATTTGGGGTCTGCTTCATAATACAGCGTTGAAACGATAGTAAACTCATGGAGGGAAGTAGTGAATTCAATGAATCACATACCACAATACGTTCCAATTCCAAAGTATCGGTTGTCACCCATTCAGTAGTTCCTACGCATTGTGGAAACTCCATAAATACTCGCAGTGATTTTTCTTTGATTATTTTCTGGTCAGCTTCATCAAGCTTCACCCCTTCCCTAGGATAGGATTTACTCAATAATAATACGCCCGCCTGTTTTGGGGCTTTCTGTAACGCTTCATGCACCGATGGATAGATACGAAGTTGATATCCTTCCTCATCCAGCAACTTCATCAAGTCATTAGTAGGAGTTCCATAGCATATCACTTCTTCTTTGGCACGAAGCCAACAGAAGAAGCAACAGGAATATGCCAATAATTCGATTTTTTAACATAGTGTTTTATTTTTAATAAATAGTTTCCAGTGTTTTCCAGCATTGAAATAATCCTCTTGGTACATGGAAGCAGCCTTTCCATTTCCCACCTTTGAGTGGCAGCAATACTTCTCCCTGCCGATTCAGATAACCGAACCATTCCGGATATTCCGGATCTTTGAAGTGTGTCCATGTGTAGTCATGTACCTTCTCAAACCATTCCAGACATCTTTTATCTCCGGTCAGCTGATAACCTTTCAATAATGAAATCAAAGATTCAATGTGCACCCACCAAAGTTTCTGATCCCACTCCAATTGCTGGGGAGGACAACCGTTACGGTCCATAAAGTAATAGATGCCGCCACATTGCTTGTCCCAACCGTAATCAAGCATTGTTAAGGTGGTTAACATTGCTTGTTGTATGAGCTCCGGTCGGTTCAGCCTTTTGCCCAGATCCATGATAAACCACATCGCTTCGATAGCATGACCGGGAGTCACCTGACGACCTTCGAAGCAATCCACCAGATTACCGTCCATATCGACATTCTCAACAATGATGCCCCCCAGCTCCGGACGATAAAAGACATCCATCACTTCATGGATACAGGTTTCCATCGTCTGTTCCAGATAGCCGGGATCCAGAAGATGTTCGATCTCCAAAGCCAGATTACAGAGGATCATCGGGAGGGCGAAGTTCTTCAGATTACGAGTACCCGGATGAAGCTTGTTCCACTTGCCTTTCGGATTATCAACCTTGGAAAGGATGATCTCAAAAGTCTTCTTTGCTATGTCCGCATATTCCTGACTACCAGTTGCAAGACTCAGCTGTCCGAAGGCCATCGTGGCGAAAGTATATGAGAAAATATTGTATGGTTCTACCAGTGGTCTACCCGAACGGTCGAGTGAAAAGTACCAGTTATAATTCCCGTCATGTCCGTATTTTTTTAAGAATTCACCACCCTGAACGGCACAATCCAGCCATTCCTGTCGTTTTTCCACTTTGTTGTAAAGCATGGAGAACATCCACACCTCACGTCCCTGCAACCAGATGAACTTATCCGTATCGAAAACCTTCCCTTCACGGTCCAGGCAGCTGGAAATAACCGCC
>SCPN01000039.1_pt1 | contig 86471 bp, 134 predicted proteins | sample 6106831 | NCBI WGS metagenome assembly SCPN01 (sample SAMN10720447, study PRJNA508395) | human gut metagenome | isolation source: Participant 1, 0 month
AGCCCTGTCAAAGGCCTTTGCCACCATTGGTGGTGCTTTGCACTCTTTACTGGGCTTTGTTTTATATGTTTCCATGCAAGAAATTAAAGAGACTGTTCCATTTCGCCTTTAGATAATCTTCATAGTCTGCTTCATTGAAGTCTACTTGTTAAAGTGGCGGAATGTTGTTTCTGTTGTCTATATCCGCAAGCGAAAATATCCAATCATCATAAGGGTCATGGTATTTATACTCTTTGGGCTGTTCTCTGTATCAGTCTAACCCTCGCATTTCCTTATGTACTTTCATCATGCGTTCCAATTTTGACGCTGTATCAACTGCTTGATTTCCATAAGTTCTTCCAACTCCGTAACCTCATTGGTAATGTAGTTATGGATATACTGTATGAGTTTATATGCCTTGTAAAATGTGCATTCTTTTTCATCATCGAAAAATTCATTTTCAGACAGGTAATCTAAGGAAACATTGAAGTCTTGTTCCCGTTTGATAATATCCATGATATAGGGCTCGGTATGGTCAATATATTTCCATTCCCCCGACAATAATTCATTCGGTGTTACTCCCAGCACGTCCATTATCTTTTCCAATGTATCAAAGGTAGGATAATTCACACCTCGTTCAATCTTGGAAAGGCTCTGCATATTGATACCGATTTTGTCCGCAAGTTCCTGTTGTTTCATTCCTCTGTGTTTTCTTATGGTCTGTATGTTTCTCCTAAGAAACTGATTTCTTTTCATAATGCTCCATAACTTAGTATAACCGCTCCTTTCGTTGCTTTTATTGTTATTTATAAGCATATCATACTTAATATATATCTAAAAGTCAATCAAAAACTTCTTGACAAGTAATTCTAATGGCGTTATTATCGTATTAGACAGAGTGATTAAGCACGCTAGGGTCAATCACACGCTTGAGTAAGCATATAAAATATATATTTTCACTTTGATAGCATGAATAAGCATGGACTATCAGACTAAAAATAAGGTTTCTGACTGGGGCTGTTCCGTTTAGCCACTAGCCTCTCAAGGCTCGTGAGCGTTAAGAACGGGCAGACACAGGAAGAAAGGGAACGCCTTTAGGCGTTCGTAAAGGGCGTATATGTAACACCGCCCTGCGCATACATGTCATAGTACCTAGAAACTGTGATAAATAAAGGAACAAAACACGAATTTTTACCCCGCAAAAAACGAGAAGTACGAAAGGAGAAATGCACTATAACTACACACAAAAATTTATCCGTTAAGATTGATTACATCAGCATTGTATTTGAAACGGCAACCGCTGAAGATGTAATCATGCACATTTTAGGTTTACCGACTGACATTTTCAATGTCTATCCGGCAAGCATTAAATACAAAACCTATCAAGCACGCTGGCAGATTGGAGATATTTATGTATCGGGAGACGCAAGAAAGACAGAGGACAACCCACAAGGGTTAGGCTGTTATCTTGTTATGACTGGAAGAGGTTGTGATGATATTTTCCGTATTCTCGACAGTAGGAATTATACTTTTGGGGATATGTTCCGGCGCTGTGAGCGAAGATACGGACTGGATAACTTCCATTTCACAAGGCTTGATATTGCCATTGATGATAAAAACGAAAAACCATTTCTTTACCATAGAGCAGATAAAGAAGAAATGTGAAAAAGAGGAATTTATCTCGAATAGTGAGGGCTACCACTTTGACGAAAGCAAGTTTGATGATTTCGACACCGCAAAGACTGTTTATATCGGTGCTGGTAAATCGGGATTGTCCTACCGCTTTTATGACAAGGATAAGGAAGTCTGTTCAAAACATAACAAGACACTTGAGGAAGTTGGCAGTTGGAAACGGACAGAAATGCAACTGCGTGATGATAAGGCTCATGCTTTGCCATGACATTCAAGGAAAGACCGCTGGAACTTGAGAACTGGCTTTCGGACTATTGGCAAATAACCTACGCTTTGTCGTGCCAAACAGAAATGAAAGTAATAAGAGCAGATGGAAAACGTGTCGGTTTTGGGAACGCTTTTTAGGGGCTGTGGAAGTCTTAAAACTGCAAGTACCGAAACTACATAATTCTCTTGAGGAAACACAGCAATGGCTCACAGAGGGTGGCGTGATTTCCGCTGTCAAAGTTTTACTTCTTGGAAGAACATGACGCATTAGGCGGACTGGAAAAGTGGGAACTATGCTTGATAAGGCAAGATACAGCAATTCCCTTCCAGTAAATTAACCGCCCATTTACAGAGGATAAACCGCACCGACCTTATCCCTTATATCCAGTATGACACGAAACATGGGAAAGGGGGTATCTGATGAATAACAACGATATTCCCGTATGGGAAAAATACACCTTACCATTGAAGAAGCGTCAAAGTATTTCCGTATCGGAGAAAACAAGTTAAGACGCTTGGCAGAGGAAAACAAGGACGCTGGCTGGCTCATTATGAATGGCAACCGCATACAGATTAAACGCCGACAGTTTGAAAAGGTCATTGATAAATTGGACGCAATCTAATGCAAATGAGCCTTGTATGTGTTATGATGAACACAAGTCATATCAAGGCTCTTTCCAATAAGGAAAGGAGCAGACACCATGAAAGAAAAAAGACGGGATAGCAAAGGACGTATCTTGCATACTGGAGAGAGCCAACGAACAGACGGAAAATACTTATATAAATATGTGGACGCATTTGGAAACACAAAATATGTGTATGCTTGGAGATTGACACCCACAGACCCGACACCAAAGGGAAAACGGGAAAACCCTCACTTCGTGAACTGGAACAGCAGATAAGACGGGATATTGAGGACGGTATCGACAGCACAGGCAAGAAAATGACGCTTTGCCAACTCTACGCCAAACAGAACGCACAGAGGGCAAACGTGAAGAAAAGCACACAGAAACAACGGGAACAGCTCATGCGATTATTGAAAGAGGACAAGTTGGGTGCTAGGAGCATTGATACGATAAAACCCTCTGACGCTAAGGAATGGGCGTTACGCATGAAAGACAAAGGCTTTTCCTATAACACCATTAACAACCATAAACGCTCGTTAAAAGCGTCATTCTATATCGCCATACAAGACGATTGTGTAAGGAAAAACCCTTTTGATTTCAAGTTGAGTGAAGTCCTAGAAAATGATACCAAAGAGAAAGTCGCATTGACAGAGGAACAGGAACTAGTCCTACTGTCATTCATCAAGACGGACAATGTATCACAAGTATTATGATGATGTGCTGATACTGTTAAAACAGGACTTCGTATCTCTGAACTGTGCGGACTGACAGTAGCCGATATTGATTTCAAGAATGAAGTTGTGATTATCGACCACCAGTTATTAAAGAGCAAGGAACAAGGTTATTATATTGAAACGCCCAAAACAAAGAGCGGAACAAGGCAAGTGCCATTAAGCGAGGAAACGATACAAGCATTTCAACGAGTGATGAAGAAACGCCCAAAGGCAGAACCATTTGTGATAGATGGACGGGGCAACTTCCTATTTGCCAATCAGAAAGGCAAGCCCAAAGTTGCCATTGATTACACCGCCTTATGCTTTTTATCCGCATGGTAAAGAAATACAACAAGCACCATAAGGATAACCCTTTGCCACATATCACACCGCATACACTACGCCATACATTCTGCACAAGATTGGCAAGCAAGAACATGAACCCGAAAGATTTACAGTATATCATGGGCATTCAAATATCAGTATCACAATGAATTGGTACGCTCATGCGTCCATAGATACCGCAAAATCAGAGGTTCAGCGTCTAATTGCATAGAAGTATTTACCACGATTTTAACCACGCTTGATAGCGAAAATATAAGAAGATAGACCTAGATATGTGAGGTTTACCACAAAAGCAAAATGCCCGTAGAGCCGATAAAATAAGGCTTTGCGGACATTTAAGAAGATATAAAAAGATAGTTCAAAAAGATATATATAATTTCAAAGTAATCCATTCCAAGAAACATGAAGCGTTGTAAAAACGGCGACATGAAACGGGTGTGGTATGGAAAAGTATTCCTGTATATGCCGAAAGAAAAATGGATTAAAAAAGCGATGGAACGGGGAGCGATACAGGTGAAACGCAACAATGACACAGGCAAAGAAATGTGGCGTCCTATGCCAAGGAAAGACCTGATGAACCGCAGCGACGCAGAGATTGTGTCTACTTTCAATTCCGAAATCGAGGGTTATATAACTTCTATCGGATAGCAGAAAACGTAGGCGCATTGCACAAGTATTACTACATGGTGCGGTACAGCATGTTAAAAACTCTGGCAGGAAAGCACAGAACGAATGTCAGTGTTATTAAGAAGCGGCACATGGTAAACGGAGTACTGAGAATCCCATACGATACAACTAAGGGACGTAAATACTGCGAATTTTACCATGATGGATTCAGAAAGCACAGCGACGGCTATGACAATGTGGCAGACGTTATGCCGAGTTATAGGAAATATGACAGCAGGCACACGATAGTAAACCGCATAAAGGCCGGAGTATGCGAGATTTGCGGGGAACATGCAGACTATTTATGTATGCACCACGTAAGAACGCTGAAATCGCTGAAAGGCAGGGATATATTTGAGCAGAAAATGCTGAAAATGAGAAGAAAATCTCTGGCTCTCTGCCCTGACTGCTTTGAACTCTTACACGAAACCAAAGAATCAAGGTGATTCATGGAAAGCCGGATACGCTGAGAGGTGTACGTCCGGTTTGGGAGGCGGCTCCCTGAAACCTACTGATGAAAGTCAGCAAGGCGCAGGGGGCCTACCTCATATCTGATGCAGATGCACAGTTCCTATGTGGTCACAGACCCGAAGGGAACCATTTTGGTGGAGTGCGGAAAAATGCTCCAAAGGGGCGCACCCAAGCTGGGGAAAGACGGAAAGCCTATGAAGGATAAGCACGGCAAGGTCATTTATGACCGTACCGAATCAAGGTCCTAAATACCATTAACTTCAAGAAGTCCATGCACTATAACCCTTTCGCCTATATCCATAGCGAAAAGGACATCTTGAAGCTGGTAACAACGCTGATCGCCAATACCAAAGGCGAAGGCAAGGCCGGGGACGATTTTTGGGTCAAGGCAGAAACGCTCTCTATTTGCGCTCATTGGCTATATCCATTATGAGGCTCCGGTAGAGGAACAAAATTTTTCCACCCTCATTGAGTTCATCAACGCCATGGTCCGGAGGATGACGAGGAGTTCAAAAACCCCGTAGACCTGATGTTTGATGCACTGGAAGCCGAGAAGCCAAACCACTTTGCGGTGCGCCAGTATAAGAAATATAAGCTGGCCGCCGGAAAAACAGCCAAGTCGATTTTGATTTCCTGTGGTGCTGCGGTATTCGACATTGCAGACTGCGTGAGGTCACAGCCTATGATGAGCTGGAGCTGGACACTCTGGGAGACCGGAAAACTGCCCTGTTCCTCATCATGAGTGATACTGACGATAGCTTAACTTCTTCCATGTGCTATACCCAACTGTTTAATCTGCTCTGCGAAAAGCGGACGATGTGTATGGCGGCAGGCTTCCAGTCCATGTGCGCTGTCTCATTGATGAAGCCGCCAATATCGGGCAGATTCCTCGTCTGGAAAAGCTGGTGGCCACTATCCGAAGCCGTGGATCTCCGCCTGTCTGGTGTTGCAGGCGCAGAGTCAGCTCAAGGCGCTCTATAAGGATAATGCGGATACCATCATCGCAACATGGATACTTCCATTTTCCTGGGCGGTAAGAGCCGACTACCCTCAAAGGAGCTGGCTGCCGTGCTGGGCAAGGAAACCATCGACACCTACAACACCGGAGAGCCGTGGCGGCGAAACCTCCCTCTCTCAACTATCAAAATTGGGGAAAGAGCTGATGAGCCAGGATGAGCTTGCAACGCTGGACGGAAACAAGTGCATCCTCCAGCTGCGTGGTGTGCGCCCTTTCCTTTCGGACAAGTACGACATTACAAAGCACCCCAATTTCAAATACACAGCCGACGCCGAAGCGACAAGAACACTTTTGACATTGAAGCGTTCCTGTCCACCCGGCTGAAACTCAAGCCCAATGAGGTCTGCGATGTATATGAAGTAGACACAAAGGGCGCTTAACTTCGTTCCGCTTTTGAAGGGAGTGATCTTATCTATTCGCCGCACCTGCCCTCTATGGGCCATTGGCGTACAAAGCGGACAATCGCAAGAAAAAATAACGAAAAAGGAGGACAGCCGGAATCATGCCCCCGGAAACCGGGCGGCAGATTGTTCCGGCTTTTGTATGCCTATGAAACATGACAAACCTATTTTTTAATCAGATTCCGGCTAACAAACTATATGGCATTTTTTGAACAGGCAATCACCGTTCTTCAGACCCTCGTTATCGCGCTTGGTGCCGGTCTCGGTATCTGGGGCGTTATCAACCTGTTGGAAGGTTACGGCAACGACAACCCCGGCGCAAAATCACAGGGCATGAAGCAGCTCATGGCCGGCGCTGGTGTAGCCGTAGTCGGCATGGTCCTTGTACCTCTGCTCTCCGGGCTTTTCTCTGTCTAAGCGTCCCCGCATGAAATCCTTGCCGCTCCCGCAGTTTTGCGGGGGCGGCGGAAAGGAGGTTGACACCGTATGGATTTCTTACTTGAAGCCCTGACAAATTGGCTGAAAGAAATGCTGGTGGGCGGCATTATGAGCAACCTTTCGGGGATGTTTGACAGCGTAAACCAACAGGTCGCGGATATATCCGTACAGGTAGGACAGACCCCACAGGGATGGAATGGCAGTATTTTCAGCATGATTGAGAATCTGTCCAACTCCATCATGGTGCCGATTGCAGGCGTGATCCTGGCTATCGTGATGACCGTAGACCTGATCCAGATGATCGCAGACAAAAACAACCTGCATGATGTGGACACCTGGATGATTTTCAAGTGGGTGTTCAAATCAGCCGCCGCCATCCTCATTGTCACAAATACATGGAATATCGTGATGGGCGTCTTTGATATGGCCCAGAGCGTGGTGGCGCAGGCGGCAGGGATCATCGGTTCGGATGCGTCCATCGACATTTCCTCAGTTATGACCGACCTGGAACCGAGACTGATGGAAATGGATCTGGGGCCGCTGTTCGGGCTTTGGTTCCAATCCCTCTTTATCGGCATTACCATGTGGGCGCTGTATATCTGTATCTTTATCGTCATTTATGGCCGTATGATCGAGATTTACCTTGTGACTTCGGTGGCTCCCGTCCCAATGGCTGCCATGATGGGCAAGGAATGGGGCGGTATGGGACAGAACTACCTCCGCTCCCTGCTGGCACTGGGCTTTCAGGCGTTTCTCATCATCGTCTGCGTGGCAATTTATGCTGTGCTGGTGCAGAACATCGCTCTTGGAAGATGACATCATCATGGCGATCTGGAGCTGCGGGCTACACCGTACTGTTGTGCTTTACGCTGTTCAAAACCGGCAGTCTCGCAAAATCAGTCTTTCAGGCGCACTAAAGGAGGGTTCTGTATGAAAAAATATCAAATCATTTACGCAGACCCGCCATGGAACTACAAAGTATATTCCAAGAAAGGATTGGGACGCAGTGCAGAAAGTCACTATCCGACCATGAGTATCGAGGATATTTGTGCGCTGCCAGTAGGCAACTTGGCGGATAAAGACTGTGCCTTGTTTTTATGGGTCACGATTCCATGTTTACTGGAAGGTCTCTCAGTTCTGAAGGCATGGGGATTTACCTATAAGACCGTCGGCTTTGTTTGGGTAAAGCAGAATAAAAGTCTGATAGTCTATTTTGGGTATGGGATATTGGACGCGCTCCAATGTGGAACTTTGTATCCTCGCAACGAAAGGACATCCCAAGCGTATAAACGCAGCTGTTCATCAGGTCATTGTCTCTCACATTGAAGAACATTCAAAAAAACCGCAGGAAGCCAGAGAACGCATTGTCTCATTGATGGGTGATCTCCCGCGCATAGAACTGTTTGCTCGTCAATCCACACCCGGTTGGGATGTGTGGGGAAATGAAGTGGACAGCTCTATTTCATTCCCATAAAGGAGGTGGATAATATGGCTTATGTACCCGTACCCAAAGATTTAACCAAAGTCAAAACCAAGGTCATGTTCAATCTGACACGAAGGCAGCTGGTCTGCTTTACCGCCGGGGCGCTTGTAGGTGTACCGCTGTTCTTTGTGGCTCCGTGAGCCTGCGGGAAACAGCATGGCTGCCATGTGTATGATGCTGGTCATGATGCCCTTCTTCCTGCTGGCAATGTATGAAAAGCATGGACAGCCCCTGGAAAAGATCGTCGGCAACATCCTCAAAGTAGCTGTGATCCGTCCCAAGCAGCGTCCCTACCAGACCAATAACTTTTATGCCGTATTAAAGCGGCAGGAAATGCTCGATAAGGAGGTGTATGACATTGTTCACCGCAATGAAAAGCTGGCTGCGCCGTCTGCTGGGAAAAACCGAAGAAAAGACCGTGCATCCGGTAAAGACAAAGAAAAAGCTGTCCCGCGCCGATAAGAAGCAGATCGAAGCGGCCATTGCCCGCGCCAACCGCACGGACAAAAAAGGAAAATCCGCACAGGACAGTATCCACCTATGAACGGATGTGGCCGGACGGGATCTGCCGTGTATCGGACAGCCACTACACAAAGACCATTCAGTTTCAGGACATCAACTATCAGCTCTCCCAAAATGAAGATAAGACTGCGATCTTTGAGGGCTGGTGTGATTTCAATTATTTCGACAGCCTCGATCCACTTCCAGCTGTCTTTTTGAACCTTGCGGCATCGGAGGAGACCTTTGCCAACTCCATTTCCATCCCGCCCCAGGGGGATGCCTTTGATAGTATCCGTGAGGAATACACCACAATGCTGCAAAATCAGCTGGCCAGAGGCAACAACGGTCTCATCAAAACCAAATACCTGACCTTTGGTATCGACGCTGACAGCATCAAAGCCGCAAGCCCGTCTGGAGCGTATTGAGACCGATATACTCAATAACTTCAAGCGTCTTGGCGTAGCCGCCAGAACATTGGACGGTAAGGAAAGGCTCTCCCAGCTTCATGCAGTATTCCACATGGATGAACAGCTCCCATTTCAGTTTGAATGGGACTGGCTGGCTCCATCCGGCCTATCTACCAAGGACTTTATCGCACCAAGCTCCTTTGAGTTCCGCACCGGCAAGCAGTTCCGTATGGGCAAGAAATACGGGCTGTTTCTTTTGCAGATTCTCGCACCGGAGCTGAATGACCGTCTGTTGGCTGATTTTTTGGATATGGAAAGTTCGCTCATTGTGAGTATGCACATTCAGTCGGTGGATCAGGTGAAAGCCATTAAAACGGTAAAGCGCAAGATTACCGACCTGGACCGCAGTAAGATCGAGGAACAGAAAAGCAGTCCGCGCAGGATATGATATGGACATCAGTGCGACTCGTTCCTGAACAAAGCCTTCGTGGTTGAAGGACAAAATCAGGCACTAACAAAAGAACGAAAATTTCAGATGTTAGGAGAACTAACAATCCAAGAGGTGGAATGATGGGGTAACGCCCTGAAACGCCCCCTTAATACTCCGACTGGCATTTCAACAGAAATGTGACTTGTCAGAAGCTCGGTGAAGTCGGCTGAGAGTAGCCGTATGGATTGCTGGATAATTACCAGCCCCACGAAAGCTGTCCAGAGGTGGACGGTGCTACCTATAGGCCGGAGGTCTACAAAATACCCAAGGTCAGAATGTTTGAAATATGACTGACGAAAACCGCGAATGTAAGGGTCTATACCATGACGGCATAGAAATGTGCCGGTAGCGTTCATCGCTAATCAGTGTGGTGGAGTAAAAATTGATGTTATGAAACACCATAGCACGTTACAGGCGTGTTCAAGCTGACAGGCTTAAAGCGGAGACCTAAAGGTATATGTAAAGATAGGATTGTTGGAACGAGGAAAGGCAGTAGGCTTCTACCATTAGGAAGTAAGCAGACGAAACATATAAGCTGCTGCACTACTGCTGAAAAGCAGAGGTCGAACCGATGATGTTTTCTGCGAAAAAGAGGAAAACGGAGGAATGGCCTCAAGTCAGTCAAACAGGCAACTTAGCACTTAGTCGCAATTAGGATTGCGAGTATGACAAAAAGAAGTCACTCGCCGTAAAGGAGAGTGATGCCTGATGCCAAATGAGAAGAAACCAAAAACCAAATGCGTGGAGTATCTCCGCCATGCTTAATACTACGATATGCAGAGTACCTTTGATGAGCTGTATGCCAGAAGTCAAGCCGGAGAAATCTTTGACGGCCTGATGGATGTGATACTTTCGAGAGAAAATATCCTATTGGCCTATCGGAACATCAAATCCAATACCGGGAGTTTTACACCGGGGACGGATAAGCTGAAAATTTCTGATATTGGTAAACTTACCGCTGACGAAGTAACAGCGAGGGTACGTAGAATCGTAAAGGGAGGTAAAAACGGCTACACCCCAAGAAGCGTGAGACGCAAAGAAATCCCTAAGCCAAACGGGAGTACCAGACCTCTGGGAATCCCTTGTATATGGGATAGATTGGTACAGCAATGTATCAAGCAAGTCATGGAGCCTATCTGCGAAGCCAGATTTAGCAATAACAGCTATGGATTCCGTCCGAATCGGTCGGTTGAAAATGCGATAGCGGCAATCTACAGGCTTATGCAGAGGTCAGGACTTTACTATGTTGTGGAGTTTGATATTAAGGGCTTCTTTGACAATGTAGACCATTCAAAGCTGATAAAACAGTTATGGTCACTTAATATTCGGGATAAAGAATTGCTCTATGTAATCCGCAGGATTCTCAAAGCACCAATCCTCATGCCGGATGGCCATATAGAACACCCAGCAAAGGGAACGCCGCAGGGCGGCATTATTTCACCACTGCTGGCAAATGTGGTTCTGAATGAACTTGACCATTGGATAGAAAGCCAGTGGCAGTGCAACCCGGTAACGGAAAACTACTCCTACAGGGAAAATGCGACGGGCTGTCCGATACAAAGCCATGCGTATCGGGCAATGCGGAATACAAGGTTGAAAGAAATGTATATCGTCAGATATGCGGATGATTTTCGGATTCTTTGCAGGACGAAAGAACAGGCAGACCGGACGCTGATTGCGGTAACGCATTGGCTGAAAGAACGCTTACGTCTTGATGTTTCGCCAGAGAAAACGAGAGTTGTTGACACCAGACGGAGCTATTCTGAATTTCTCGGATTCAAAATCAGACTGCACAAAAGGGGAAAAAGTATGTCGTTCAATCGCACATGTGCGATAAAGCCTATAGAAAGGTCAAGGCCAACCTGACAAAGCAGGTCGGGAACATCAAATTTCCAAGAAAAGACCGTGGAGAGGCCGGAGAAGTACGGCTGTTTAACTCAATGGTTATGGGAATCCAGAATTATTATCAGTTAGCCACAGACATCAGCATTGATTGCGGTGATATTGGCAGAACTGTTAATATAGTCCTTAAAACAGGCTGAAATCAGGAAAAACGCACCGACTAAAAGAAGAAGGTCGAGACCTTACAAAATGGAGCTCAAAGATATGGGAAATCGGAACAGCTAAGATATATAGCACAATCCAAAGAACCGATTTATCCGATAAGCTATGTTCAATGCACAAATCCAATGAATTTGCGGCGAAAAGTATGCGCCTACACAGCGACAGGCAGAAGTGCAATCCATGACGATTTACGGATAAACACTTCCTTACTGTTACAGCTTATGAGAGCGCCTACATACCGCCGTAGTGCAGAATATGCGGACAACCGTATTTCACTATTCTCCGCTCAATGGGGAAATGTGCAATAACGGGAAAGGAATTTCAGTGTGTTTCAGAAATCCACTGTCACCATAAAACACCAAAGGGTAATGGTGGCAGTGACAAGTATGAAAATCTGGTATTGGTGCTTGCACCAGTACACGAACTGATACACGCAGTCAATGAGGATACTATTTGTTCTTATCTCTCCGCTCTTAAATTGGACGCTTCACAACTTATGAAGCTAAACAGACTGCGAATTCTGGCAAATCGGAAACCTATTGATTTGGAGAACCTAAATCTTACGAATAATTCTCATAATGGTATGACTAAGGAGACTAAGAAAACTGTTTGATTGATGGAACGCCGGATGCGGTGAAAGTCGCATGTCCGGTGTGAAGCGGGGGAAAAGCTGGAGATAACTTCAAAGGCTTACCTATCGCTATTTCCCTCTGACCTTGCCACCTTTGGCAGCGAAGCAAAGAAACCTCTTACAGGACTTGCAGAGCCGGAATGAAAGAATGTTCCTCTTGACGTTCCTTGTGGTGAACATGGCAGACACAAAAAGGAAACTGGAAAATGACGTATTCGCGGCGGCGGGCATTGCACAGAAAAACAACTGCGCTCTGACCCGTCTTGACTATTTGCAGGAAGCGGGGCTTTATGTCCTCTATTCCTCTGGGGGAGAACCTTATCCCGATACAACGGGGACTTACCACCAATAGCACCGCTATTTTTATCCCGTTCATCACGCAGGAGCTATTTCAGACGGGCGCGGCTTTGTATTACGGCTTAAATGCCCTGTCTAACAACATGATACTCTGCGACCGCAAGCGCTAAAGAACCCCAACGGCTTAATCTTGGGTACGCCGGGAAGCGGGTAAATCCTTTGCGGCAAAGCGGGAAATCACAAACGCCTTTCTCATTACTGACGACGATATTTTTATCTGCGACCCGGAAGCCGAATATTTTGCCCTTGTCAAGCGTTTGGGCGGGCAAGTGATACGGTTATCGCCTACGGGCAAGGGCATTGACGGGAAGCCCCAGTATGTGAACCCTATGGATATGAACCTTAATTACAGCGAGGACGACAGCCCCCTTGCACTGAAAAGTGATTTTATCCTGTCCCTCTGCGAGCTTGTCATTGGCGGCAAGGAGGGCTTGCAGCCCGTTGATAAGACCGTCATTGACCGCGCCGTAAGGAATGTGTACCGGGACTACCTTGCTGACCCCGACCCGGCAAAAATGCCTATCTTGGGCGACCTTTACGACGAGCTGTTGAAACAGCCGGAGCCGGAAGCGGCGCGTATCGCGGCGGCGTTGGAGCTGTATGTTTCCGGGCAGTCTTAACGTATTCAACCACAGAACGAATGTGGAGCTTTCTAACCGCCTTGTCTGCTTTGACATTAAGCAGCTTGGGAAGCAGCTCAAAAAGTTAGGTATGCTCATTGTGCAAGACCAGATATGGAACCGCGTTACCATTAACCGGGCAGAAAAGAAATCTACCCGCTACTATATGGACGAATTTCACTTGCTCTTAAAAGAGGAACAGACCGCAGCCTATTCTGTGGAGATTTGGAAGCGTTTTAGAAAATGGGGAGGCATACCCACAGCTATCACGCAGAACATTAAGGACTTGCTTGCTTCCCGCGAGGTGGAAAATATCTTTGAAAACTCCGATTTTGTCCTCATGCTCAATCAGGCACAGGGCGACCGGGCTATCCTTGCAAAGCAGTTTAATATCAGCCCACAGCAGATGAAGTATGTAACCCATACCGAAGCAGGCGAGGGACTTATCTTTTATGGGAATGTGGTGCTTCCGTTATTGACCATTTCCCGAAAGATACCGAGCTTTACCGCATTATGACGACGAAGCCGGAGGAAGTGGGCGAAGCATGAACGGGCTGAAAACTGACACAATCATCAACCGGGACGCGCTCTATGCCTTGCGGAGCTTCCAGAGGAAAGCGTGAACTGCTGCGTCACAAGCCCGCCTTACTATGGACTAAGGGACTACGGGCTTGACGCGCAGATTGGACGTGAGGATACGCCGGAACAGTATATTGACAGGCTGACCGAGGTTTTCCGCGAGCTGCGCCGGTACTGCGTTCTGACGGTACGCCTGGCTGAATATCGCAGACACATACTGCGGCACAGGAATAAAGGCTACCATGCAGACCCGAAGAACCCGAAAGGCAGAAACGGACAGCAGATTGCAAAAACAACCGCGTTTCCGGCTGCAAACAAAAGGACTTAATCGGTATCCCTTGGCTTTTAGCTTTGCCCTGCGCTCTGACGGGTGGTATTTACGCAGCGATATTATCTGGCTGAAAGAAACCCCATGCCGGAGAGCGTGAAAGACCGCCCGACCCGCTGCTATGAACATATCTTCTGCTTTCAAAGGAAAAGAAATATTCTATGACGCTGCCGCCATAGCCGAGCCGTTAGCCCCACAACGGCGGCGCGGTACCGCACCGGCGCAGCGCGGGACAGAAATATGCGGACGAAGTACCCGGACAGGGGAAACGTACAGGGCTTAACCGGGCGCGAAGCGGCAGCTACTACGACGAAGCCCTCATGCCGACCACGCGGAACAAGCGGGACGTGGCTTATCAATACCGTTCCCTACAGGGGCGGGCATTTCGCCGCGTTCCCGCCAAAACTTGCCGAAACCTGTATCAAGGCGGGCTGTCCGAAAGGCGGCGTTGTCCTTGACCCTTTTCGGCAGCGGCATCGACGGGAGCAGCCGCAAAGCAGCTTGACAGGCATTATATAGGCATTGAGATAAACGTTGAGTATTGGCCCTTGCAAGGGCGCGGATTGAGGACAGAAAAATAAACAGTATAAGCGCGTGAGAAAGTCACGCAGAAATGACCCGCGAGGGGCTGTCGAGGTAAACGCCGCCACCGGGAAAAGAAACGTATCAGCAAGCGGATAAGGGACGCGGACTTTGCAAAGACCGAAGCCCCACCGCAGCCGGAACAGGCAGCGCAGCCCCTACCGGCGGCGCAGCTCCCTGCCCTAACCGCCGCGCCGCCGTTTCCCATGCGCCGGGGCAGAACGAACAGGACACCGCCGCAGCCGAGCGCGTCTTGGAGCGTATCGACGGGCGCGTACCAGAAAGGCGAGCAAAAAGGCGGCGAGGAAAGCACAGGCAGAAGCCACAGCAAAGAAAAATCTTCCCGCTTGCAGTTTACCGACGAGGAACGGGCAACGCCGGAGCTTGAAAGGTATATCCGAAAATCGGACAAAGCAGCCGACCGTCTGACGCGGCAAAGGCGGCTATCCCCAAAGAAAAAGAAACTTGTACGGGAGCGCACCTTGATGAAGCCACCGGGAAAGGCAAGACCCGCCTACATTTTGAGGAACAGGAAAAGCCCATAGGAAGGAATAAGCCCCACAATACCCCGCTATCCCGCCCCGCACAGGAAGCGGGTATTTTCGTCCACAACAAGATACATTCCGTTGAAAGGACAATTCCGGCGTTGAGGGGCGCACAAATCCGAAGAACTGGCAGAGCGCGGCGCAAAGTACGGGCGCGGAAAGTCAAGGAGGGCTACCACAGCCACAAGCTCAAACCCTACCGGGCGGCGGCAAAGGCAGAGAAAGCGGCGTTCAAGGCGAATGTGGATTTTCAGTACCATAAAGCCCTGCATGACAATCCGCAGATTGCGGGCAATCCCCTTCCCGCTTCCATGCAGAAGCAGCAAATCAAGCGGCAGTATGCAAAGTCGGCAAGGAAAGGCGGCGCAAAAACGGCGCAGAAAGCCGCAGAGAACACCCGCAAGGCGGCAAAAGACCGCCGAGGAAACAAAAGGCAATCGCTTTGTAGGGCGACACCCGGCGGGCGTATGTATCGCCGTTGCCGCGCTACTCTTATTCATCATGGTATCGGCGGGCTTTCCTCTTGCGGTTCCATGTTCTCCGGCTTGATGAACGGCATACTTGGGACTTCCTACACGTCGGAGGACAGCGACCTTGTGGCGACGGAAAATAATTACGCCGCAAAGGAAAACGAGCTTCAGCAGCAGATTGACAATATCGAAAGCACCCACCCCGGCTATGATGAATACCGTTATGACCTTGACACTATCGGGCATAACCCCATGAGTTAGCGTCCTACCTCACCGCCCTTTTACAGAGCTACACCCCGCAGAGCGCACAGGCAGAGCTAAATCGCGTCTTTGCCATGCAGTACACCTTGACGCTGACCGAGGAAGTGGAGATACGCTACCGCACCGAAACAAGCACAGACCCGGAAACAGGGGAAACGACCAGCGAGGAAGTACCCTACGAGTACCATATCCTCAACGTGAAGCTGACGAACAAGCCGATTTCCGAGATTGCAGAGGAACTTCTTACGCCGGAGCAGCTTGAAATGTTCCATGTCTACTTGGAAACAAGCGGCAACAAACCGTTGATTTTTGGCGGCGGCTCCCCGATATGGGCGCGTCCGAGGATTTAAGCGGCGTGGAGTTTGTAAACGGTACGCGCCCCGGCAACACCGCCGTTGTAGACCTTGCGAAGCGGCAAGTCGGCAACGTAGGCGGGCGACCCTTTTGGAGCTGGTACGGCTTTAACAGCCGCGTGGAATGGTGCGCCTGTTTTGTATCATGGTGCTACAATCAAGCCGGAAAAAGCGAGCCGCGTTGCGGGTGCCAGTCACAGGCGTACCCTGGTTCCAGTCAAGGGGACAATGGGGCGCGCGGGGCTATGAAAACATTGCACCGGGCGACGCAATCTTTCGACTGGGACGGGGACGGGAGCGCAGACCATGGGCTTGTTATCGGAACGGACGGGGAGCGCGTCTATACCGTTGAGGGCAATTCCGGCGACGCTTGCAAGATAAAGAGCTACCCCGTCAATTACCCTGTATCAAAGGCTACGGGCTGATGAATGGAATTAACATATTTTTGAAAAGAAAGGAGAAATTATTGATGGCTATGAACAAAATTGAACGTATCGACAAAGAGATTGCAAAGACCCGCGAGAAAATCACAGAGTATCAGAACAAGTTAAAAGGAGGGGGCTGGAAGCGCAGAAAACCGAAGCGGAAAATCTTGAAATCGTTCAGCTTGTGCGCTCTATGCGCCTTACCCCGCAGGAGCTTACCGCTATGCTGTCCGGCGGCGGTATTCCCGGCATGGAAGCCGCGCCGGGCTACCCCGCAGAACCCGCAGACCACGACACCGAAGAAATGGAGGACACCGAGAATGAATAAGAAAATCCTTAGAACCTTGACCGCACTCTGCGCCGCCCTCATGCTGACGGGCGGCTTTTCCGTCACCGCCTATGCACAGACCCCGGAGGGACAGGACGCGACCGACGACAGCGGCGTTGTCTATGAGGAACCCGAAAAGGAAGAACCCCTTACCCCGGACGGGAACGCGACCCTTGTAGACGATTTCGGCGGCAACAAGCAGCTTATCACAGTGACGACCAAAACGGCAATTACTTTATATCCTCATTGACCGCGCCGCCGAGGGCGAAGAGACCGTACATTTCCTAAATCAAGTGGACGAAGCCGACCTTATGGCACTCATGGAGGACGGAAGCACCGAAGCAGCCCCGCCCGCCGTTTGCAGTTGCACCGATAAATGCGAAGCCGGAAAGGTAAATGTGAGCTGCCCTGTCTGCAAGGACAACATGACCGCTTGCAGCGGCAAGGGAAGCGGAGCCGGAAACCGAGAAACCAACAGAGCAGCCCAAAGAGAAAGGCAATACAGGCGGGCTTGTGCTTTTCCCTTGTCGTGGCACTCTTGGCGGCGGGGCGCGTTCTCTATTATTTTAAGTTTATGAAGCAGCAGAAACGTCAAGGGCGACACCGACCTTGAAGATTTCGATTTTGACGATTACGACGAGGACGAGGGGACGGGCTTTCTGATGAAGAACAGGAGGACGAGGAAGCATGACGCTTTTTACCGAAAACCCTTTAGAAAAAATGATGGTACAAAGACCCACCGGGCGGCGTGACAGTGCGCCGCCCGTTCCAAAATCCCGGCGTGTATGCGTTGCCCTTTATAAGGCGCAATCCCTGTATCGGCTATTGTCTGAAACAGGCACAGAGAAGAAGCACACCGCGCCGGAACGCTGAAAGGAGGATTTTTCATGGCACTTTAGACTTGTGATTGCAGAAAAGCCGAGCGTGGCGCAGACTATCGCCGCCGCGCTTGGCATTAAGGGGAAACAGGACGGGTATATCGAGGGGCGGCGGCTACCTCATCATGGTGCGTCGGGCATTTGGTAGGACTTGCGGAAGCTGCCGTCTATGGGGAACAGTACAGGAAAAGTGGAGCTATGACAGCTTACCCATTCTGCCGCAGGAATGGCAGTACGCCGTTGACCCGGACAAGGGGAAGCAATTCAAAACTAAAAGACTCATGCACCGCGCCGACGTTTCAGAAGTCGTCAATGCCTGCGACGCAGGGCGCGAGGGAGAATTCATTTTCCGTTTTGTCTATGAAATGGCGGGCTGCAAGAAACCTATGCGCCGCTTGTGGATTTCTTCAATGGAGGACGGGGCGATTAAAGGCGGGCTTTGCTTCCCTCAAAGACGGGCGGGACTATGGCGCGCTCTTTGCGTCCGCCCTCTGCCGCGCAAAGGCTGACTGGCTTATCGGCATTAACGCAACCCGTCTTTTCTCCTGCCTGTATGGAAAGACCTGAATGTGGGGCGCGTCAGACCCCGACCTTAAAATGCTCACCGACCGGGACGCGGCTATCTCCCATTTCCAGAAGAAAAATATTATCATGTTCGCCTTGATTTATCCGGCGCGGACGCGGCAAGCGAAAGGATTTCGGACAAGGCAGAAGCCGACGCGCTGAAAGGGGCTTGCGAAGCGGAAAGGCGGTATGCGTTTCCCTTACCAGAGAGAAGAAAACCGCAGCCCCGCCAAAGCTCTTTGACCTTACCTCTTTGCAGCGGGAAACGAACCGCATTTTCGGTTACACCGCAAAGCAGACCCTGAACTTACAATCCTTTATGAAAAGCGGCTCCTTACTTATCCGAGGACGGACAGCAGCTTTCTTACTGACGACATGGGCGGCACCGCAGCGGACATTATCGCGCTGCTTTGCGAAAAGCTCCCTTTATGGCGGGCGCGGACTTCACGCCGGAGATTGCAAAGGTATTAGACAGCAAGAAAGTATCAGACCACCACGCAATCATTCCCACTATGGAGCTTGCAAAGGCTGACCTTGACGCGCTGCCGGAAAGCGAGAGGAATATCCTTACCCTTGCGGGGCGCGTCTGCTTGGCGACCGCCGAGCCGTACAGTTTTGAAGCGGTAACGGCGGTTTTCTCATGCGCCGGGACAGACTTCACCGCAAGGAAAGACCGTACTTGCGGAGGGTTGGAAAGAGCTTGAACGCAGATACCGGGCGACGCTGAAGATAAGCCCGAAGCAGAGGACGGGGAAAATGAGGGCGTGACGCTGCCGGAGCTTTCCGAGGGACAGAACTTTCCTAACCCCGCCGCAAAAGTAACGGAGCATGACACAACACCGCCAAAGCCCCACAACGAAGCGTCGCTGCTCTCTGCTATGGAACGCGCCGGAAGTGAGGACACCGACCCGGACGCAGAACGCAAAGGACTTGGAACTCCCGCCACCCGCGCCGCTGTCATTGAAAAACTGGTAAAGGGCGGCTTTGCAGAGCGCAAGGGGAAGCAGCTTATCCCCACGCAGAACGGAGCCGCCCTTATATCAGTCTTGCCGGATATGCTCACTTCCCCGCAGCTTACCGCTGAATGGGAAAACAATCTGACGCAGATTGCAAAGGGAGCCGCAGACCCCGGCGAATTTCTGTCCGGCATTGAAGCTATGGCGCGGGAGCTTGTGCAGACACACGCCGCAGCACTGGACGGGAAAAGGATTTGTTCCGGGAGGAAAAGCCCTCTGTCGGCAAATGCCCCGTTGCGGTTCCCCGTCCATGAGGGAAAGAAAAAGCTACTATTGCAGCAATAAAGAATGTATCTTTACCATGTGGAAAAATGACCGCTTTCTTCGAGGAACGCAAGACCGCTTTTTCCGCGAAGATTGCCGCTGCACTCTTAAAATCCGGCAAAGTAAATGTGAAAAAGCTCTATTCCCCAAAGACGGGCAAAACCTACGACGGAACTATCGTATTGGCTGATACGGGCGGGAAATATGTCAACTACCGTATCGAAGTACAGAAGAACTAAAACTTGAATAGCAGCATAGGAAGCGGGTACCCACTTCCGTAAATCCCTGTCCCTGCCGCTGACGCGCCGGACGGGGATTTTGCTTGTTGGGAAGTTCCCAAACCCTCTAAAAAATGAAAAATTGTTGGCATAACGCACAGCCCACCGTAGTACGGGGCGAACCCCAAAAGCGCGGCGGTGCGCCGCCATTTCAGAAAGGAGCGAATGAATGGAAAAGAAAAAAGGTTACTCCATGTTTGAGCGTGACAAGTTAGACCCGGCTGACAGTATGCGGATAGAGCGAAATATTTATTTTGAGGAACAGACCGCTGACCTTTCGGCTTACCGCCCTGCCTTAGAACAGTTACAGGCATTGCGGGAAGAATACGCGGCGGCTGAACAGGCAGCTTTGAAGCCTTGCAAAGAACAGGCGGCGGCATGGGACGAACAGGCGGGAAAGACCCTTGCCATTGACAAAGCCATTGAGTATGTGAGGACACGAAGCTACGCATACCGCGAACCAGTGGGAAGCTACGGACTACGGGAAGCACATCAGCAACCGCGTCTACAAATGCGCTACCACATATCCGAGAATACCCGGTATGACAGGGAAAAGAGAAATCCATTCCTATTCGTGGACGCTTTCATGGAGTATTTACACCAACAGCCCCACAATTACGGACAGGCGAAAATCGCCGGACAGGAAAGGAAAGTCTTTGCAGACAAGGCAGCTATGGAAAATATCTGAATGGGCGTATCAAAGCCTATCAGCATTTATTCACCGAGGTATCGCCGCCTATCCCGCCAGAGTATGCAGAGCATTTCAAAGTAAACGGGCAGCTTTTACCGGGCTATGCTATCGAGGGCGAGGAACGGGCGCAGCCTACCGCTGAAAAAGCAGCCCCCACCACAGCAGAGCCGCCACAGGACACCGAACAGAGAAAGGAGCGTGAAACCATAAACGAGCAGTTTTCAATTTTATCGACAGCCGCAGCCGCTTTGAAACAGGCAAACCGGGCGGCGTGTGGCTTCCATGCCGACCACAACAGAGCAGCTTCATGCGGCTATGGAAAGCGTCGGCATTACCGCAGACAATCCGCAGGATTTTTTCATCAACGGGTATTCTTCTACGGAGGACTGCCCCTTTGACTTGCCGCTTTCCGTTATCCAAAGCGCAAGCATGGACGAGCTGAATTATTTTGGAAAACTTCGAAATGCAGAGTGACGGGGACAAGGATAAATTTGCGGCGGGGGTTACATGGCGAGTATGCCGGAAGCATGAAAGACCTTATCAACCTTGCACAAAACCTTGACTGTTACTGGCTCTATCCCACTGTCCGCAGCGAAGAAGATTACGGTTATTATCTTATCGACGAACTGGACGAGCTGGAGCTTCCCGAAGAAGCAAAGAAATATTTCAAGTATGAAGAATACGGGCGGGACGCAGTTAGCAAGGATAAGGGGCAGTTTACCGAACAGGGCTATATCTATAACAATCAGAACACCTTTACCGAATGGTATCGGGGAACGGAAAACGAGATACCCAAAGAATACCGCGTTATGAGCTTCCCACAGCCGGAACGCGGCGGACAGGACAAGACCTTATGGACGCAGCCGCCACAGAGCAGACCGCCCGAACCGCCGCAGAGCAGCCACAGGAGCCGCACCCGGTTATCCCTATCGTGCTGACAGCCGGAAGCCCGCCGAGAAATTAAAAGAGATTACCGACCGTCTGGAACAGGGCATTACGGAACTCTTTGACAGCGAGCGTTACAAGGAATATCTGAAAGTCATGTCAAAATTCCATAATTACAGCTTCCGAAACACCGTCCTTATCGCCATGCAGAAGCCGGACGCTTCCCTTTGGCGGGCTTTTCCGCTTGGAAGAACAACTTTGAGCGAAATGTGATGAGAGGGCAAAAGGGAATTAAAATCATTGCCCCGTCGCCCTATAAAATCAAACAGGAAATGCAGAAAATCGACCCGCACACGCAGAAGCCCATAATCGGCAAGGACGGAAAGCCCGTCACCGAGGAAAATGAAATCACAATCCCCGCCTTTAAGGTGGTATCTGTCTTTGACGTTTCCCAGACCGAGGGAAAGGAACTGCCGGACATTGCCGTTGACGAACTGACAGGCGACGTTGACCGCTATAAGGACTTTTTCGCAGCCCTTGAAAAGACTTCCCCCGTTCCTATCGCCTTTGAGAATATCGAGGGCGGCTCATGGCTACTACCACTTGTAGGACAAGCGCATTGCTATCAACGAGGGCATGAGCGAATTACAGACCTTAAAGACCGCCATTCACGAAATCGCCCATGCGAAGCTGCACGACATTGACCTCAACGCGCCAAAGGACGAGCAACCCCGCGTTGACCGCCGCACCCGCGAAGTCGAAGCGGAAAGCGTCGCCTATACCGTCTGCCAACATTACGGGCTTGATACGTCGGACTATTCTTTTGGGTATATCGCCGGGTGGAGCAGCGGGCGGGAGCTGTCCGAGCTGAAAAGCTCCCTTGAAACGATACGCAGCGCAGCCGCCGAGATTATCAATTCCATAGACGCGAATTTGCGGAGCTGCAAAAGGCACAGGACAAGGAGCAGACCGCCGGACAGGAGCAGCCCACCAGAGAGGGACAAGAAGCCGCGCCACAGCCGGAAGCCCCGAAAAAAGCAGATACAGCCGGGAAAGAAAAGCCGGAAGCAGCCCCGAAAGAAGCCTTTACCCCGGAAACGATTTACAGAGTGCGACGGAACCCTTACAGCGACAGCCGGGAAAACAGCCACCTCTTGCAAGCCTATGTGACACAGGAGAACGGGCGGGCGAAAATGGGCGACGTGCTTTATACGGGAACGCCGGAGAAATGCCGCGAGCTTATGGGGCAGCTCAAAAGCGGCGAGCTGACCGAGGGCGACGTAAAGCAGCTTTACGCAAAGGCACAGGAAACGGCGCAGACCACCGGACAGGACAAGGACACCTTTGTCCATTTACCAGATAAAGGGCGGGGACGAAACGCGGGACTTCCGCTTTGAGCCTTACGACCGCCTGCAGGCGGCGGGAAATGTGGTTGATAAGGCAAACTATGAGCTTGTCTATTCCGCAACGCTTACGCCGGGGACTTCCCTTGAAGATATTTACACCCGCTTTAATATCGACCACCCGAAAGATTTTAAGGGACACAGCCTTCCGTTTCCGACGTGGTGGTACTTCATCAGAACGGACAGGACACCGCGCATTACGTTGACAGCGTAGGCTTCCGGCAAGTGCCGGAGTTTTTACAGGAGCAGAAGCAGCTTACCCCGGACGAGCTGACAACGGGCGAAACAATCCAGACACCGAGGGGACTTTCCATGTGACCGCCATGAGCCGGGAGCAGATAGAAGCCGCCGGATATGGCTTTCACCACCAGTCGGACGACGGAAAGTATCTGATTATGGGGAACGGGACGCGGGCGTTTGCTGTTGCCGCAGAGCAGCCGGAAAAGGCAAACCCCGAAGCATATCGAGGACACCGTAGAGCAGAACGACAACAACTTTGACGGTATCATCAACAACACCCCTACCGTTGACGAACTGGAAGCAAAGGTTAAGGCGGGAGAAACAATTTCCCTTGTTGACCTGGCTAACGCGGTCAAAGCCGACAAAGAGCGCGGCAAGGAAGCGAAGCCGGAAAAGAAGCCCTCTATCCGGGCGCAGCTTAGGGCTGACAAGGAAAAGGCGCAGAAGAAAAACGCAAAGCAGAAATTACAGGATTTGGAAAGGAGCTGACCCATGCCGAAACAGAGTAAATTTGAGAACGTGGATTTGTTCGCTTCCCTCAATGCGGTTATGAAGCAGAACACAGGCTTTTACCAGAGCGACTTGGAGATTGACAAGGAGATTATCGCAAAGGCGGCGGCAAGCCCCCAAGGAGGACAAGACCTTTTGTGGTTTTGCCGCCCGTCCGGGACGCATTGCTTCCGGGAGCGTGACGTTTTCCTAAAGGACACCGCGCCCCATAACACATGGCGTTTCTACATGGAGCAGACGAGCGACCGCGTCCTTGCCTATGCAATCGAGCTAACGGGGACGGAGCGCGGGAAAATCAAGGGCAATCTGTATGAACTTGACTACGCTAAACATTATGAGCGCGTCAAAGAAAAAGAGCTGCCCGCCGATACGGTGAAGCTGATTTATGAGCATGGGGAACGGGAGATACCCGCCGGACAGTTTTTCAACGGCAATCCCGATTATGAGCTTGGAAAGTTTGAACGCTTTGAAGCCGTACCCAACGACCCGGACGCGCTGCAATCGCTCTTACAGGAAGAACGGCGCAGCCGGAGCAGCTTCCGCCGGGGATTTCAAGGCGCATATCGCCGCATTGCATGACGGACTGATTGAAACGGAAGCACGGCGCATTGTACGGGAAATGAAGCGGCATGACACGCCGAACAGCCCCAACAAGACCCATTTCATGGTAGAGCTTTCCCCGGCGTTCATGCAGCTTGCAGCCACAAAGGACACTGACCGCCTTTTCTCCATGCTGCCTTACAAGACCCTTGCCTTTCCAAAATCGAGGGCAGACATGGGACGTATGCGCTGATTGACAAGGGGGAGAACCGGGACAGGAAGATAAGGAAGCCCCGCCCCTCTATCCGGGCGCAGCTTAAAGCAGACAAGGCAAAGACCGCCCCGAAAAGGCGGCGGCAAAAACAAAAAATCACGATATGGAGGTATGAGCATGATTAGACTGACTGTTGAAGAAACAAACCTTTTGAGCATTTACAACGAGGGCGGCAAGCGGGCTTTGATTGAGAATGTCAACGCCGCGCTGCCCTACATGGACGCGGATATGGGAGCTTGCAAAGCGCACCCTTTCAAAGTGGACGCTTTGACCGAAGCGGAATTTGCAGAGCTTGCCATTTTCGCCGCTGATGAAGTATGACCGGGGGTAAGCGGCTTACGCCGCCACAGAGCCGAAAAGTCAACGCCCTTGTGCGCCGGACGTGCTGCAATTATGATAACGGGAACTGTATTTTACTGGACGACGGGGAGGAATGTGTATGCCCGCAGCTCATTTCCTATTCGCTTCTCTGCAAGTGGTTCCGGGCTGCGGTGCTTCCCGCCGACAGGCTACTCTATGCGGAGCTTTACCAGACAGGGGACAAGAAGAAGTGTACCGAGTGCGGCGCGTTCTTTGCGTCAACCTCTAACAGTGTCAAATACTGCCCGGACTGCCGGAAGCGGATTACCCGCAGACAGGCAGCCGAGCGCATGAGGAAAAGACGCGCCCTGTTACGCAGTAGGCGCGGAAAATCCCTTGATTTACAGGGCTTTCCGGGTGTGAAAATCGGATAGGCGATACTTTATACCTTTACCCCAAAATGGCGTTCTACTGCGTAACATTCACGAAAACAGCACCCATAAAAGACAGGGCGCGGAAGTCATATACTGGCTTCCGCGCCCTGTTCTTTTTTTGCCTATCTGACATTTCCCTTTTCCATTTCTTCAAGCGGGAACTGCGGGAGGGCTTCTATCAGCTTCTTTGTGATAGACTGGCGCATATCTTCGTTGATTTCCTGTTTCGTGCTTCCGTCTGGCTGTCTGACCGCTACCGTCGATAGCCTGTCGATTTCGTCCTTGTAGCAATCCACGACTTTCTCCACCGCCCATTTTCCCCGGCAACGGCGGCGCGTATGGTTTCATATTCCGGCATTTTCTGGTTTTCCATGCTCAACGCTCCTCTGCTTTTGATAGCCCTATCATAGCACAGCGGCGGGGATTTTGCTATCCTTATCCGCGTTCTGTTTCCTTTTCCCGTTCCGGCTGTCTGTCTGCCTGTAAAATGCTGTCAATGTTCTGCTTGATAATATCATATTCCCGGACTTTCTTTTTCAGTTTCCCATAGTCCGCGTAAAGGGCTTCTTTCTGCGCTTGGAGGGCTTCATATTCCGATTGCAGCGCGGCGAGGTTCGGGAGCTTCGCAATGCCCGCCGCTTTCAGTGACCTTACGGCGGCTTCATGTAGGATAATTGCCTGTTCCTGTCCGGCGCGGTACTTCTCCCTGTTCCTTGCCCTGCGGTATGCTTCATAGACAGGTTTTGTCTTTTGATAGGTGGTAACGTGCTTCATCAGCACCGCCATGTCCGCAAGCCGCTTTTCCGCGTTCTTCAATGCGTCTGCCGCCTGTCCGCTTTCCGCTGCCATTTCCTCAATCCGGCTGACTAAATCCGCGTACTGCTCAATCTTATGTTCCGTCAAGAAATTCATTGTTTTAGCTGCCAGTTTCAGATTATGGATTTTCGCCCACTGTTCATAGCCCCGGCTCTGCGCTGCCTTGATACTGTTTTCAATGTCAATAAGCAGCGATACGCCGCGCTGCTCTTTGGGAGCTTTCGCTGCCTTTGCCCGTCTGCCCGCTATCCGTTCCTTATGGCTTCCTCTGTATAATCTGCGCCGAGGGTTTTCAATCGGGTAAACCGTTCCTGTCCGGGGAGCGCGGCAGGAGATATATTTTCCCGGCTTTATCTCATAGCCCGCCGCCTGTAACCGCTGCAACAATTCCTCAAAACTGGAAACTTGGGGGATAAGCGCGTCAACGGCAATCTTTAGCTTGCCTTTCCAACTTGTTCCCGTCTTTTCCGCTTGATATTCTGCATAGCTTTTTCCCTTACTGCCCTTACCCGGAACGACAACGGACAAAGCCATTTTCCGACACAGCTTGTCGCTCATGTTCCGTATGCCGTAATAGCTCCTTTTGTTGGAATTATATTTGCGGTGGTCTACGAAATTTACGGCGCAGAAAATAATGTGATTGTGGACGTGTCCTTTGTCAATGTGCGTCGTGAGTACATATTCATGCTGCCCTTTGTTACCGCGTCGGCAAGCTGTTTTCCGATTTCATGGGCTTTCTGATAATCGACTTCCCCCGGCTCAAAGGACTGTATCAGATGAAAGGCTAAATTGTTCCCCTTTTGGAGTGCTTGGGACAAGGTATATTCAAATTCAATATCTGCCGTTTCATAGGAGCAGCCGAAAGAGGACACAAGCATTTTCCGTCCGTCTTGTCCGGGTTTTCGATATAGTCAAGGGCTTTGCTTAGAGTGCTTTTAATAGGCTTAATCTTTGTAACCGCCATGTCTCCGCAAGCACCCCTTTATTTCCTCTATGTCCTCTTGGTATGCGTTCCCCGTCGCGTTTACGCGGCGTGCTATCTGGTTGACGTTGACACCGATTTTCTGTATCTCTGCGGTCATTGCCTTTATATCGGCATGGTCTATCTGAATGATATACCCGTCAATGGCAATCTTCCGCAGATATGCCGCCATGTTCCGGGTGGGTACGAGCTTCATTTTTTCCAGTATTAAATCCCGTTCCGCTTCCGTCACTCTGAATTTGATTTGCACCGTTCTTTTGCGTCCGTTCATGTATTCGCTCCTTTCCTTTCCGTTCCGAGGGTTTGGGACGCTTCCCAATCGGCAATTTTCAACCGACGCGCAGCGCAGGGGAAAATACGGAAGTGGGTACCCGCTTCCTATGCTTGCTACGAATGTTTTTATCCTTTAGGCTCTTATCACCTACTACGGAGAAAAAGCTATTTTGCCAAACTTACGCAAAAGAAAAACGCTGCAACCTCAAAAAAGATTACAACGCTTTCTAAATCCTGTTCAGTTTTAAGTCGGACATTCCTATTCGCCCTCTTTTTCGACTTCGGAAATCTCCTTTGCCGTTGCGGTTACAATCCGTATGCCTGTATCGCTCATACCGTCAAGAAGCGCGTCAAGCTGCCGCCGCTGCGTGTTCTTCTCCGGCGGCGTTTCTAAAGGAATTGGTCTACGGATATATGGTAACGCTGTATCAGCTCAAAGAATATCTGTAAACTTGGGTGCTGCCCTTGTTCTCAATGTTCGCAAGGTAGCGCGGCGAGATAAACATTTCGTCGCCTACTTTCTTGCGGCTCTCCTTGCATCCCTCACGCGCTGCCTTTATCGCTGCCCCAAAAGCCTTAAAGTCGTATCGTGGTACTGGTCTTTTTGCCATAGTTATTCACCCTATTACATTTTACTGTTCCCCTTTCTTCTTGGATATGTCTACGTAGTTCTATCAGTTAGCCAAAATAATTCATATATATATATGTTGACAACAAGCTGCTTTTGTATATAATATTATATAAAAGGGGGGGAATGTTTATGTTACATAGCATGCGTATTCGATAAGCATTGAAATCAAAAAAGATTTTTCCCATTTTCAATATGGGCTTTTTTGTCATGCTTATTTTGCGTATGCTATACAACAAAACTAACGACGTATAGACATAGTATAAAAACTATGCCTTAATTTTGTTGTAGTATTATATGTATAAATGCAGGTCAATGCTCATGTTGAGAATTGACCTGCATTTTGCAAAAAGGAGAAATATTATGCTTGAAAATATTGGATAAAATGTCAATTTGTAACGGAAAGACGAGGGTTCAAGTATTTTATAATACGGTATTAAGAAATTTTCCTCTTTTCTGCCCTAAATGTAAATTAACGCATATCGTTGATGTTGAAAAACTAGAAATCATAATCAAAAACTCTGAAAAACAAACTTTTAATTTTGAAAGGAAGGATATTTAAATGAAACACTTACCTAAAAGTACACCTACGGAAATATTGAATGACCCATACGGATTTACTTACAAAGAAATGTCGGAAGTAATTGGAGAGGATAAAGCAAGAGCCTTATATACGGAATTGTATAAACAGCCATTTCACAAAGAAAATCTATCAATATCAACAAAAAAAGTCTATAAAAGTAGCGATACTGAAAAGTATGTTTATGAATTGAAAGATAACAGGTATATTGAAACGGTTTTTATTAAACGGCGAGATGGTGGGACTGTTTGCGTAAGTACGCAAGTTGGTTGTTCTGTTGGCTGTATTTTTTGTGAGTCCGGACGCAATGGTTTTGTTCGTAATCTAACACCGTCTGAAATTGTGCAGCAGGTTGTATTGATACGTCAAAAAGTAAATCGTATCGTTTTTATGGGAATGGGAGAACCTTTATTCAATTACGACAACTTGATTGCAGCAATCCATATTCTTCGAGATAGAAATGGACTTAACTTTCCAACCGACGGCATTACCGTATCAACAGTTGGTCCAGTTAATCAATTAAAAAATTGCGCGAAGAACATCTTAAAATTCAGTTGACAATATCTTTACATGCAGCAACACAGGCTGCGAGAAATGTATCATTCCTCATATGCACATGTACGCTATTGAAGATGTTGTTAAGCAAGCATTGTCCTATTCTCAAAGGCATAATCGAAAATGGTATTTGCGTATTTGCTTTTACCAGGTATAAATGACCGTTCCTCAGATGTAAGACAACTTGCAAAATGGTTTAAGGGCAAAAGTTATGATTAACGTGTTACAATACAACCCAACAAGTAATTCAAAAATTAAAGCACCACAGAAACGGGAAATAGTTGCATTCAAACATCAATTAGAGCAAGCAGGACTTGAAGTTACATGAGAGTTTCTCATGGCAGAGAGATTAACGCGGCTTGTGGACAGTTAGCTAACACATATAATAAATTCAAAAAATGATTAAAAGTGCCAGACGCATAGACGCAGAGCCGATAACGCATTAGGTCAAAACCCTGTGTTATCGGCTTTATTTAATATTGCGCAAAAGCCGCTGTTCCCTATTATAGAATGGATTGCGGGTAGTGTATTAAAGTCGCCCTTTTTTAAGGATACGGCGGTATCGGGGAGGTATCGCCGTGTCCATTTTTATTTACTGTAACCCGCCTAATGCTTTGCGGTCAAAAAAAGCTATGCTCCGCAAGCGGGATATTCCGGCTATGAATGTGAACTGTCAATACATTTAGCTACTGCTTACATTTCCTTTGCGCCCGTCCGCGTCTTGCGGACGGGCGCATTTTGCTTTTTTCAACTTTTTTCTGAAAAGCGCACTCAAGAGCCATCTCCCGAACGGGTACGGAGCGAAAGGGGCAGAGAGGACAAGCCCTTAACTCCCGTCCTCTACTCCACGCGGGAAGGAGGTGAACTCTATGGAGCTATCTTCTTCCGACAAGGAAAGAATACAACATCAGTACGACGCATTAGCAAAGAAAACTTTGGTCGGCGAAGCGAAAAGCCACCGCCACACTCTTGCGAAACGCGCAGCACGCGAAGTTACTTTTTCGGATTTGAGCGAAAGCGAACTCGCGCAGCTTTTCACAACGGACGAATACGAAAGCGATTATTTCCGTTTTCAAGTGTCCGGCTTTGATGTACTCGTCAAAAATGAACTGCTTGCCGAAGCCCTTAACGCTTTGCCCGAAAGGAAACGCGACATTATCCTTTTGTCCTACTTCTTGGATATGAGCGACGCGGAAATTGGCGAACTGCTGAATGTTGTACGCACGACGGTTTTCCGGCACAGGAAATCCGCGCTTGCGAAAATCAAACAGTATTTGAGGGAAAAGCAGATGATGAATACCGTTAGGAAGTCTGAAAATCTGTTGCCGTTCCCTGTCATTTCCGCAGCGGCAAACGGCGACACAACCGCCATGTGCGCGATCTTGAAGCACTACGAGGGTTACATAGCGAACTTTGTACCCGCACGCTGAAAGACGACGCGGGCAATACCTATTCCTATGTGGACGAGGAAATGCGTAACAGGCTGCAAGTGCGCCTTATTACCCGCACCCTTGCTTTTCATGTAGGATAATCTTTTAGCCCATGCGGGGAGCGTGTCCCCTTTCCACGCTTCCCGTTATGGGCTATTTGTCGTTCCGCAAAAGCATATCCGCTGTTGATGTGCTTTTGCAGGCCGACAAAGCCTATTGTTCTTTGACAAAGAAAGCGGCCTTTGGTGCGCAGCATAACAGGCAAACGGGTACATTCCGTCTGTACCGAGCCAGTCGGCGGGTACGCCATGACAGCTTTTCCCCGTAGGGGAAAAGCCGAGCGAGAACTACCGCGCCGTAAAACAGGTTTAGCAGCTTGTGGGCGACGACATACAAGGCGGCACAATGATACTCCCGCGTTGAACACCCTCAAAGTATTGCGCGGCGCACCCATAAGCATGGGCCGGGGTGAAACTCCCGTGAGGTTGCAGCTAACAACCGCCCGTTTTTGCCTTTTGACGAATATAGTTTATCCATACAGGAAAAGGAGGTTTTTCTAATGGATAAAAAACAGACAATTACAACCGAACGCAAAATAGGGAAAATCACCTATCTTGTTCAAGCGTTGCCGAGTGAAAAGGCAACCGATACAATCCATAAAAAGATTGAGAAACTCATTGTAAAGGATTTTTAGCGTCCGAGTAGTGCATTAGGCGGCGGGATATGGTATAATGATAGCAACACATTATACCTGTTTATTCGGCTGTCGGAAAGGAGGACTAATGTTACAGTCGAATAAAATCACCGCCCTTTACTGCCGTTTAAGTCAAGAGGATATGCAAGCCGGAGAAAGCGGAAGCATACAGCACCAAAAAATGATACTTCAACGCTATGCGGACGAACACCATTTTTTGAACACAAAGTTTTTTGTGGACGACGGATTTTCCGGCGTGAGTTTTGAGCGCGAGGGGCTGCAAGCGATGTTGCAGGAAGTGGAAGCCGGACGAGTGGCGACGGTCATTACCAAAGACCTTTCCCGTCTTGGCAGAAACTATCTGAAAACGGGCGAACTCATAGAGATTGTATTTCCGAAAACGGAGTACGCTATATCGCGATCAACGACGGAGTTGACACAGCGCGGGAGGATAACGAGTTTACCCCCTTGCGGAACTGGTTTAACGAGTTTTACGCCCGCGACACAAGCAAGAAAATCCGCGCAGTTAAACAGGCACAGGCGCAAAAAGGCGAGCGCGTCAACGGGGAATATCCATACGGCTATATCCCAGACCCGAACAACCGCCACCACCTTATACCCGACCCGGAAACCGCGCCGATTGTCAAACAGGTTTTCGCTATGTTTGTTAGCGGTGTGCGTATGTGCGAAATCCAAAAATGGCTTGCGGAAAACAAAGTCTTGACGATTGGAGCGTTGCGCTATCAGCGTACAGGACAGGCGCGGTATCAGCGGGCAATGATCGCCCCCTATACTTGGCCGGACAAAACGCTCTATGACATATTAGCAAGGCAGGAATATTTAGGGCATACCATAACCCGAAAACTCACAAGGTATCCTACAAGTCGAAAAAGACCCGGAAGAACGAAGAAGAACAACGCTATTTCTTCCCAAACACCCATGAGCCGCTTGTTGACGAGGAAACCTTTGAACTTGCGCAAAAGCGGATTGCTACCCGCCACCGCCCGACAAAAGCAGCGGAGATTGATATTTTTTCCGGCTTGCTGTTTTGCGCTGGTTGCAGACATAAGATGTATTACCAACAGGGCGTAAATATCGAGCCGCGCAAGTTTTCCTATTCTTGCGGCGCATGGCGCAACAGGGCAAGGACAGGCAGCGAGTGTACCTCTCATTATATCCGCAAAAACGTACTTCTTGATTTAGTGCTGGAAGATATGCGGAGGGTTTTGCGGTATGTTAAGGAACACGAACAGGACTTTATCTGTAAAGCTACCGAGTACGGCGACATGGAAGCGAGAAAAGCATTAGCGCAGCAGCAAAAGGAACTTTTCAAAGCACAGGCGCGTATGACCGAACTTGACACGCTTTTCCGCAAGCTGTATGAGGACAACGCATTAGGCAGACTGACAGATGAACGGTTTGTGTTTCTAACTTCCGGCTATGAGGACGAAAAGAAATCCCTTGCCGCAAGGATAGACGAGTTACAACAGCAGATCGCAACCGTTACCGAGCGAAAAAGGGATATATCAAGGTTTATTCAGATTGTCGGGAAATACAGCGACATACAGGAATTGACCTATGAAAACGTCCATGAGTTTATCGACCGTATTTTGATACATGAATTAGACCGGGAAACCAACACCCGGAAAATCGAAATCCATTACAGCTTTGTCGGACAGGTTGATACCGAGCAGGAGCCGACGCAAGTTGTCAACCATGACCGCCGCAACATGGTAGATGTAAAAAGTATCGCTATCTAACCTCAGCAAAATTTGTACCAGAATAACCATCGTCCACATACGTTTTTGCTATGTGCCATCCCTGCTTTTTCACATAATCCGTGAGGATGGATTTCTGTGTCGCAATGCTCGCACTCTCGTTATCCGTACCATCGTCTTTAGATAAGCGGCAATAAATGCCGACTAAATAGATTTTCTTTTCTTCTTTGATTCCTGCCATACTGTAAAACCTCCGTATCTGTCCTATCTGTTTTCATGTCCCATTGCGTACATTCTAAGCGGACAGCCCCTCATTGTCGAAGGTGTCGCCCTCGGCAATCTTCTTCCGAATATCCTCGGAGATAATCGGGACAAACGCTTCTGTAACGGTCTGTGTGCCGACATATTCACGGCTGATTATCATCTGCACTGGTGCTTTTGGCACGATACGCTTTCTCTTTTTATCTGCTTTCTTATCCTCGCCCATACTTAAATCTTCCTTTCCAGACAGGGCAGGGAAGAGTTTGGAAATGTCCCCGCCCTGCCAATCAGATACCATTAATCCTCGCTGTTTAATTCTTTCTGTAATGCTTTAAGGAGTGCCGCCGCTTCATCAGCGTTCAGCGTGATTCCCTTGCCGCACTTTTCACGGTTCGGGGAAAAGCTGCGGATGTCATACTTCGGCTCTTTCCCATTCCATGAAATGAGATTGATTTCCTTTGTGTAGCCACTGTCGCCCGTAGACAATACTGCGATTTCCTTTACGATTTCATACTGGATTTCTCTCATTCTCCATACCTCAACTCTCTGTATTTACTTCCCGAAAAAAGAAGATTAGCGGCTGTCACGGTTGCGTTTCCTCTGCAACTCACGCCCAAAGTTTGATGATGGTTTCCTCCATCTGCTTCGGCGTTGTGTTCTTCGGAAAGTATTTTTTCAGCTTGCTTGTGTTGATTTTCAAGGTTTCTTTCTGGTTGCCCTTTTCCTCCGTCATAATCGCAAATATCGTATCCATGTCAAGCCGCCCGCTCTGGCTTAACTTTTTCATGCGCTGCGCCTGTGAGTGAGGGCGTTGCTTCTTCGCTCTCCATCGTGGCAAAGAGGTTTTCCTGCTCGTCCTTCTTCAAAAAAGACAGTTCCACCGCAGGCGTGAGGGCGATTTTCCCTCGTCCACCATCTGCAAAATCGGCGGTATCAGTTCCGTCAGGCGGATAAAACGCTGCACGGTCATCCTGCCCACGCCGAAGCCCTGTGCCACCTTGTCGTCCGTCCGCAACTTCGTCACAACTTGTGACGAGGTTAAGTCTGTGCGGAAACCCTGCCGCTTCATGGCTTCGGATTTCATCTTGTAAGCAAACGCCCGCTCCGATGGCAGGATATTCTCACGCTGCAAATTGCTGTCTACAAGGGTGATGATGGCTCGGTCACGGTCTAAGGGCAGGACAAACGCAGGCACGGTATTTATCCCTGCAAGTTCAGAAGCACGGACACGCCGCTGTCCTGCAATCACTTCATAACCGTCCCCGTCCTCTTTCGGGCGTGTGATTATCGGCGTGACAATGCCAAATTCCTTGATGCTTTCCGCTAACTCTGACAGTGTTTCATCTTCTGCCACATGAAACGGATTGTCGGGGAACGGGTACAAGTCTTTGGTCTTTAACACCTTAAAATCCTGTTTCTTCATTCACATATCTACCTTTCTTTCGCTCTGCTTCTATGATTTTTCTGCAATTCTTCCAACACTTCGGGCGGTATTTTTGACAGCAGCCGCCCCATCTGCTCGTTGGTTCTCTGCAATTCAAATATCTTCTGATTCGCTTTCTGCACCTTTAGTTCCTGCTCGTACTTTTCATCACGCATACGCCCCGCATAGTCTGATTCCTGCCCAATTCTCTCTTTCAAACTGTCGATATACGCCTGCTGTTTCCCGATTTCCTTAGAGAATTTCTCCACGTCTGGCAGCCATGCAGAGAGTAAATCTAACGCTTTATCCCTTTTCTTCCCTGCGTTAAAGGCGTTGATGTCGGATAGGGCAGACACGATTTCTTCATACTGTTTATCAAGCCTGCCGCCTAATTTATAGAGCCATGTGGGGACGTGTTTCCGCTTGGTTTCCATTGAGGACTGCCCCCGTTCAAGCTGATTCCACCGTGAGGACATCCGCTCATGGTAGGCGGTCTGCCACTCGGATAATGATTTCTGGTTGCCTAAGATAGCTTTCGCTGACAGCTTATTGTCTGGCGTAATCGGCACAAAGCAGAGGTGCATATGGGGCGTTCTCTCGTCCATATGGACGACAGCGGAGAGGATATTCTGCTTTCCAACACGCTCCGAAATGAAGTCAAGAGCCGTCTGGAAATACGCTTTTTGTTCTTCGGGCGGTAACTGGTTCATAAATTCTGGTGAAGCTGTGATGAGCGTTTTCACCATCATCACGCTGTCTTTCCTTGTCCTGCACCCCGCTTCGGCTACCATGCGGTTAATCTCTTTCTTGTAGGTGTACTTTGGTGGTGCTATGAGATGGTAATTGTTTTTAGAGCGTTCCATATCTATATCTGGGTTGCTTTTGTAGGCTTCTTTCTTCCGCTCGTTGTGGCGTTCACAAGCCGCAACGCCGCCCGCTTTTCGTTTCTGGAAACGCAGGATTGCATAAGGCATAGGCGGATTCCTCCTTTCTTTCGGCGGGTGACCGTCCTTTGGGGTGACAGCGGTGACGGTGGTGACAGCAGTTTTGGGATACCCCCTGCCGACTGCCGCAACTGTCACCCTCACCCCCTGCATGACGGTCATGTCGATGATGACGGTGTTTTTGGGATACCCCCCTCGCAAGAGCCGTCACCGTCATGCCGCCATTCTTTTATCCGAAGCCGTAAGGCGTAGGATAGCAGGCACAGCCCTGCCTTAAGGGAGTCCAGAGGGAACGTCTCACACGACTTTGCAGGGCAAAGTGTAGTGTGTTACACCCTGTAAACGCAGTCGGAAAAATCGGAATGATTTTTCTGACCGCAGGGGTGGTTTTACACGACCGAAAAGGGCGAGTAAATCTCACGCCTGCATTTTGCGTTTACGGGGTGTTCTCCCGTAGGGATGACAGCGGCAGGGTATCCTAAAATCACTGTCACCACCGTCACTGCTGTCACCCGCAGGGCAGAGCCGCCAGCTTTACATGGCTTTAAGCGTCAATGACAGTAACAGGGGGGTATCCTAATATCGCTGTCACCACCATCACCGCTGTCACCCGCCCTCCTTGCAAGGGCAATCCGCCTGCCGTCTTTCCTGCGGCTGTACTGGTAGCAGATACGGTTCTCGCTTAAAAATGTGGTGCGGTATTCATTCAGCCATTTCGTAATCACCGTGGGTATGGTTTCCGTTTCCCCCATAGCGGCTAACAGTTCCGTTGCCGTGCCTATCCATTCTTCCTTATCCCTCATAAAATCCACCAACCGAAAAGAGGACATCTGGTATCGTTTCTTTCGCAAGCTGCTCCTGCGTTTTCCGCTCCACAAGCTCCCAACGGCAATCACGGAAACGCAGCGTGTATTCCTGATAAGGCGTGTCCCTGCCCGTCACATACAGCTTGGCGGTGTCAGACGCACGTTTCTCCTTTTCCAGAACAAAGGTAGCGTCCGCACTCCCGTTAATCCTGTCGTCCCAGACACCTTGTTGAACACGTCGCTGTCATTCTGCTTTCGGATGTGGTGTACGACAATGACCGCCAGAGAGTGCCTGTCGGCAAAGTCTTTGATGAGGGAGATGTCCCCATAGTCGCTTGCATAGGCATTGTCTTTTGAAGCTGTACGGACTTTCTGCAAGGTATCAATGACAATGAGCCTGCTGTCTGGGTAATCTTTCAGATAATCTTCAAGCTGCACGATAAGACCGTCTGACAGCTTGCAGCTTGCCACGGCAAAGTGGAGCCGCCCGCTTGCTTCGTCCGTCAAACGAAATAACCTGTCCTGTATGCGGCAGAACGTGTCCTCAAGGCAGAGGTAAAGCACATCGCCCTCCATTGTCGGCATATCCCATAAAGGGATTCCCTGCGACACGCATAAGCATAGCTTCAGCATGAGCCAGCTTTTGCCTATCTTCTGTGAGCCGCAGAACAGCGATAAGCCTGTCGGGATAAGGCTGTCCACCACAAAGGATGGTTTCTCAAGCGGTTCATAAAGGAGCGTTTCGGCGTTGACTGTCTGTAACTTCTGCATGGCTTTCCTCCTTTCGGGCGGTGTCTTTGTTTTCGTTGCACATAGGCGTTGACCTCCTTAAAAATAGATTTACTCCCACGGAAAAAAGTGAGAGTATGTAATGCCGCCAATCCCACACAAATAAAAAACAGATTTCTTTTTCGGGCGGTGTCGGTCACGGTTGGAGATATTTCTTCAATTTCCGCCTTTACTTTCTCCTTTGCAATCGCAACAGATTTCTGTATTGCCGAAGCGGTGCAATGCTCCATAGCGGCGATTTGGTAAAAATTGAACTCATACTCGTAGTAGAGCAGGAAACGCCGCCTTTGTATCTCTGGAAGGCTCCCAACCGCCTTATAGAGCGTTTCATTCCGTTCTTCCTCAACCATGCGTTCATCAAGGCTCTTAGGCACACGCAACGCCCGTCTGTAAAGGGTTTCGTCCCATACCTCGTTAAACTCCCTGTGCCGCTCGTCCCATTGGAAAAGATTCCTGTTCCTGCGCTCCATCTGCCGAAACTCCATAAAGAACTGTTCCGACACTTCCAACTCGTGGGATTTGCCCTGCCCGTCCTTAAAGCTGATAAAATACCTTGTGCCGCTTTCCGTGGATTCCTCCCGAAGCGTGTATGCCTTAACCCTGTATGCCATCCTGTTGTCCTCCTGCAAAAAATGAGTGAGGGGATTTCCATCCCTCACCCAGTAGCCCGCAGGATGGCAGGCTGTTTTAGAAGCTATAAAATTTTCCGCAGCTTCTTCCGCAGATGGTCTAACCTCGCATAGATGGCACCAGTCGTCAAATGCACAAGCGGGGCAATCTCCTTTGTGGAATACCCCTGCATTTTCAGCAGGACGATTTTCAAGGTACGCCCGTCCACCGTGACTAATACTTGATAGAGATTTTCGCTCTCAATCTCTTCCAGTAACTCCGCAACCGTACCCACTTCCGCCTGCCGCTCCCTGCCTGCCATGTCCTCAAGATATTCCGCAACGTCATTCGTCCATCGGTAAAACCGCCTGTTGGAATTGAAGTCTGCCCTGTCCGCCATGCGTATCTGCTCAATGGTCGCTTCATCAACGCCGCACTCACGCAGCAGCTTTTCCTCCGCTTCTTTCCAGATACGCCATTTCCTGTCCTCCCGTCCGTGGTTGTATGCCATTCTTACTTCCTCCAATCAGAATTGATTGAGAGGGCAGAGAAAAGCCCCCTCATCTTCCCAAAGGAAAAAACAAGGGGGCTGAACGCCTTAAATTTTAATTTTCTATTATCTTTCTTAGTTTTATTAGGATTCTGGCTTTGCGTTTGTTTACAACGCTCTGGGTTATGCCCAACCTCGCCCCGACTTCACGCTCGGAAAGTCCGTCAAAAAAGATTGCCTGTATCAGCTCCTGTTCACTATCCGACAGCAAAGGCAGGGCGGCTTTCAGCCTGTCCACCATGACCGCATTGACAACGGTTTCTGCAATGTCCACCGCTTCATCAGTGATAAAGTCCAGAGGATTCCCCTCGCTGTCCGTAAATCCGTCGAGAGATAGCAGTCTATTCTTTGTATCTAATTTTTGCAGATAACGCCACCGTTCCTTGTCACGGTAGAAGTCTGTGTATTGCTCCCTCACGACTTCAAGCAGACAGCCTTGAATGGGGATAAACAGCTTGTCCATATAGGTCTGGTCGGATTCCCTGCAACGGCAGAACTCCGTGTAGGATAATTCCACATAGCCGCCACTTTCTCTGATATATACCTTTCTTGGTGCATATTTCACCATAATACCTCCCATCTGAATTTTGAAATGTAAAAATCCAGATGGAGAGGCGGAGAACGACACCGCATATCAGAAACAGCCCTACGGCACTTTCCAACAAAAATCGACAAAAGAAAAACCGCAAAGGCTCTGTGACCTTTACGGTTATAGGAAATAGTAATTCTATTGTATGGAGATTGTACTTCTACTTTCAAGGTGAGAAGTACCGTTGCACTGGCAGAAATTTTTTTAACTGGTTTCCTGCCGTTCTCTGATATGCTATGTATTGATAAATTTTGCTTCGTATGAGCAGATAGATAACTGCCCGAAAAAAGGACATAAAAAAATCCCTCCAAATTTAAAAACAAATTCAGAGGGTAATTTAGGGTATAACAAAATAACCCACCCGAATATCGTTTTTTTTATTTGGTGAGTTTGTTCTTTCAAATACGAAACAAAAAGAGCCGATGATTCGTGAATTGTTCCACAATTTCATCGGCTCTGCGTCTTAAGCGTCTGGCTCTTTGATGACAGTTATCTTCAAGTTGTCAACTTTAATCAATCTTTCTTGTCTGCATTTTGGACAATAAAGGGGATAATTCTCCAAAACAGTGTCCTTCCTAATTTTATTACGGGTTTTGCTCCCACAAACAGGACACAATATCCATTCGCATTTCATCATAATTAGTCTCTAATCCTTTCAAATCTCATTTTATATGACTTTTGCAAGCTGTTAAGCTAACTTGTGGAACATATGCCGAACCTTATCTATACGGCTATTCGGGCGGCGGGGTTGGCAAATAAATTTACCAATAGCTGGCTGGTATCCTTTTAACTCTGTCAAGCAGACTCCCTGCCCATTTGTGAAATAAGTTAAATCGTTCCTGTATTCTTGAATACATCTAGCAGGGATTTCTCCTTTCAGAATGACCTCGTCATTCTTTATCTGAGTACTTACAATATCTGCACAATACCTTGGAGCATCATGATACGCCCGTGAGAGATATTCCTGCGGTGCATAAATTTCAAAGTGGAGATATGGCTCTAATAGTTCTGTCCCTGCTTTTTTTAAAGCCTGCTCCAATACGATAGGGGAAAGCAGCCGAAAGTCTGCGGGGGTACTTACAGGACTATAATACAATCCATATTCAAAACAGATTTTACAGTCTGTCACTTTCCATCCATACAGCCCCTGCTCGCAGCCATAAAGAACCCCCTCCATAACCGCATTTTGGAACGATTGATTTAAATATCCAAGTGAAACTCTGCTTTCATACTGCACTCCGCTTCCAATAGGGAGCGGCTCTATGGACAACCCGACAGAAGCCCAGAAAGGATTTGGCGGGACTTCTATGTGGATGGTATATTCTGCTTTTCTAAGCGGTCTTTCCATATATATAACAGTAGGCTCTTTTATTTCTGCCTCCACATGATATTTTTCCTCAAGGATGGCACAAATGACTTCCATCTGCACATTCCCCAAAAAAGAAAGTATAATCTCATGCGTTGTAGTATCCACATAATATTTTAAAAGAGGGTCGCCATCTGAAATTTCTGTAAGTGCCCCAAGCAATATTTCCCGCTGTTCAGATTTCTTTACTGCAATCGTTGTTTGGAGCATAGGGAGAGGATTTTCAATAAATTTTCTCTGCGGCAACAGTATTTCGTTCCCAAAATACTGTTTAGTTTCAAAACATCATTTGGTAAAATTACAATATCACCAGAGCAGGCTGTATCGGATGGATATAATTCACCGTTTGTCGGAACACACATCTCTGTGATTTTTATTTTCTCTTTTTCAGATATTCTAATAACATCCCTCAAATGCAATGTTCCGCTATATATACGCACATAAACAAAACGCCGCCTTTTCTCTGAATATTCAATCTTAAAAACCTGCCCGCATAGTTCAGATTGACCTTCAGGCGTTGATGAATAAAATTTACTGGCAATTACTTCTATAAGCTGCCGAATCCCCAGATTGTTTTTAGCGCTTCCGTGATAAACGGGAAATAACGTTCCGTTTTGGAATCTCCTGTTTTCTTCCTGTTCCAGTTCTGACATTTTAAACGGTTTCCCTGACATATATTTCTCTAATAGTTCATCGTTTCCCATAATTACCGCATCCCACTGTTCCATATCGTCATTGTCCGTTACATTTATATGGGGATGCTGCCCAACCTTTTGCTTCACTATAATTTCCGAAGAAAGCTTTGCTTTCATTTCCCGATATACCATTGGCAAATCAATCCCCTCTTGGTCAATTTTATTGATGAAAAATTGTCGGAATCTTCATTATCTGTAGTGCATGAAACAGTATACGGGTCTGTGCCTGTATGCCATCCTTTGCAGAAACTAATAATACTGCTCCGTCTAATACGGATAAAGAACGGTATACTTCCGCCAAAAATCCATATGGCCTGGCGTATCTATAATGTTGACTTTTACATCCTCCCACTGAAAAGATGTCACTGCTGTCTGGATAGTGATTCCCTTTGACGCTCCAAATTCATTGTATCTGTCCTTGTTGTGCCTTCATCTACGCTCCCTAGTTCTGCAATTGCACCACTGGTATACAATAAACTTTCCGTTAATGTTGTCTTTCCTGCGTCAACGTGAGCCAGAATGCCTAAGTTAATTATTTTCATGTGATTTTCCTCCTATCAACACCCAAAAGGGCATAAAATACCCAGTGATAAATACTCCTATCACTGGGTAAATAACTCAATAGCCCCAAAACACTTATATGTTTTCGGGCATATAAAATTACATGATAAAAGTATTCTTAAACTGGGTACAAAAACTAAGCCCCATATTAAAAGTGAAACGGGACTGCTACTTTTTGTTCCCACTATCAAATTGACAGTTTATTTAAGAATACCTTGCCGCATATTTATTAACTCCTTGTATAATACTGAATCTAATTATATTCCTTAACCCTTTATTTGTCAAGCTGACAAACTAAAGCAGAAAAAGCGGCAGGATTTCCCCCTGCCACTAATCATCTGTTTATGCAAAAATAATTTCCTTTTCCACAATCTCCCTCGCACAAGCCCTTATGTTATTGAGGCATCCTGTCCATTCTAAGGCGTTTTCTGCCTTTAGCTGTTCCGTTATGCCCTGTGCCTGTTTCATACCCTCTATGAGCCTTTCAAAGCGTTCCTGTGCCTGTCTGTTGATGTCGGCAAGGTAGGCGTTTAGCCTGCCGCTTGTAAGAAGATTGGTGTATGTAACTTTACGGTACTGTTTTAGATAATCTAAATGCCGTTGCCCCCAGATGCCTATTGCCTGTTCTTCTTCGGCGGGTACAGTTAAGCACGGTATCAAATAATCCCCTTGCCTTTCGTATTTGCCGCCCAGTTCCTCAAATAATGATTTTGCCATTGTCTGTTACCTCCACATTCTTTTTTATTTTGAATGTCCGCAAAATCCGTCCTACATCTCCCGGTCTCCACGGACAGTCCAGGTCATGAAGTGCCACCAGACGGTCCTGCACATTGGTGCCTGCGCCCATCTTGGCGGTGCTGCCCAAAAGGACACGAACCTGACCGGTACGGACTTTAGAGAACAACTCCTTTTTCCGCACTTCGGTGTTGGCTTCATGGATAAAAGCGATCTGGTCGGCAGGCATCCCCTGAGCAATGAGTTTCTGACGAATATCGTCATATACCGTAAAGACCGGTTCCTGCTCCGGCAGAGGCACAGCGCCTTCCAATGCGTGAAGCAGTGGATTATCCAGCGTTTTCGCCGCCTTGCTTGCAGGAGCTTTTGCCTGCGGTGTAGAAATGTCGCAGAACACCAGCTGGGTCAGCTTGTCAGCTTTGCCATCCCGCCAGATCTGCATGATGTTGTCCACGCACTGATTGACCTTTGTACCAGGTTCATCCGGGAGCATCTGGTTGACGATTCTCTGGTCTAGGCCCAGCTTACGGCCATCCGAGGTAATCTTGAGCATATTGTCCTGGGATGGGTCAACGGTTCCGCTGTGTACCAGCGATGCCCGTTCCGAAAGAGTCTTGACCATTTCCTGCTGATGTTCGGTGGGCTGTGCCACGATGTTGTGGTATTCCACCTTCCGGGGTGGGCAGGTTCAACTGGTCGGCGGTCTTGATGTCCGCCACTTCTTTGAACAGGTTCATCAGCTCCGGCAGGTTAAAGAACTTGGAAAACCTTGTTCTTGCCCGGTAGCCGGTTCCCTCCGGTGCCAGCTCCAATGCTGTGACGGTCTCCCCAAATCGGGAAGCCCAGCAGTCGAAGTGGGTCATGTTCAGTTCTTGCAGGCGTTCATACTGAAGATAACGCTGCATGGTGTAAAGCTCGGTCATGGAGTTGCTGACCGGGGTTCCGGTTGCAAAGATAACACCACGGTTTCCGGTAATCTCGTCCATATAGCGGCACTTGGCAAACATATCGGAGGATTTCTGCGCGTCCGATGTGGATAAACCTGCCACATTCCGCATTTTTGTGTATAGAAACAGGTTTTTATAGTTGTGGGCCTCGTCCACAAACAAACGGTCCACACCCAGCTGCTCAAAAGTCACCACATCGTCTTTTCGTCCCTCGGCTTGCAGCTTTTCCAGTCTGGCTTCCAGAGACTTTCTGGTACGCTCCAGCTGTTTGACGGTAAAACGCTCGCCGCCACTGGCCTGTACCTCTGCAATCCCCTCAGTGATCTCGTCGATCTGCTCATAGAGAAGCCGTTCCTGACGCTCCCGGCTGATGGGGATACGCTCAAACTGGCTGTGTCCCATGATGATGGCATCATAATCACCCGTCGCAATACGAGCGCAGAACTTCTTTCGGTTATGGGGCTCAAAGTCCTTTTTGGTGGTGACTAAGATATTGGCGGAAGGATAGAGACGCAGAAACTCCGACGCCCACTGCTCTGTCAGATGATTTGGAACCACAAAGAGAGATTTCTGGCACAGTCCCAGGCGTTTGGCTTCCATCGAAGCAGCTACCATTTCAAAAGGTTTTGCCTGCGCCTACTTCATGTGCCAACAGGGTATTTCCTCCATACAGCACATGGGCGATAGCACTTTTCTGGTGTTCCCGCAGGGTAATGGCCGGGTTCATGCCTCCAAAAGTGATATGGCTGCCATCATACTCGCGGGGACGGGTAGAGTTCATTTCCTCGTTATACTGGCGCACCAAAATCTGGCGGCGCTCCGGGTCTCTTTCCAGATCCAGTCCTTAAAGGCTTCCCGGATAGCCTGCTGTTTTTGTGCTGCCAGAGTAGTCTCCTTGGCATTTAGTACGCGGCGCTCTTTTCCGTCTGCGTCCTCTATGGTGTCATAGATACGGACATCCCGCAGGTTCAGGCTGTCCTCCAAAATCTTATACGCATTGGCACGGCTGGTTCCGTAGGTAGTGTAGGCTGCCACATCGTTGTAGGATACGGAAGATTTCCCCTTGATCTGCCATTCAGCAGTAAAGGACGAATAGTTGACCTCAATGTTGCGCTGGAGATAAAACGGCGTGTCGAAGGTCTCGTACATAAACTGCTGGATGTACTCTTTGTCAATCCAGGTAGCACCCAGACGCACCTCAATTTCCGACGCATCCAGGTCTTTGGGCTGGGCGGCGGTAAGAGCTTCCACATTGACTGCATAAACCGGGTCCTGCTGTGCCTGCCCGCTGCGCCTGACGCAGTTTGCGGCGTACATTGCCGGAGAGGTATTCATCGGCGGTCACATAATGGGGCGTTCCGTCCTGCTCCAGCTGTCCCGGTACACAGAAGATTACGCCTTGCAGCTCTCCGGCCAGTTCTTCTTTTGTTTTTCCGGTAAGCTGGCTCATATAGCCCATATCCACGCAGGCTTTTTCCGAGATAGACACCGCCAGTGCTTCACTTGCCGTATCCACCACAGCCACCGCCTGATGGGGCTTGATGGTCCGCTTGGTGAACATATCTGCCTTACGTTCCAGTTTACCGTCCTCGTCGATGACTTCCAGCGCACAGAGCAGGTAATAGGAAGAATCGTCTGCATAGGCCAGACGGTTTGCACGGTCATTGATGAGACCGTATTTGGCAGAAAAGCTGTCATAGAGGCTGTTCAGTTCCGCCTGCTTCTCCCGAATGGTGCTGTCCGGAACCGCTGCATCCATCTGAAGGTCGATCAGTTCCTGCACACAATCACGCAGTCCCACAAGACCTTTTACACGGGCTTCGGCGGTGGCGTTGAGGTCAGGGCGCACCATACGGCTGTTTTCCCGGTAATACACCTGCCCGTCTACAATGGCATAAGAATAGTTCTTCACATTAGGATCGGCAGGAATGGAAGTGTCAATAGCTTCGCCTTCGCCAAGCTCCGGCAGCTCTGCCTCCCGATAAGTGCCATGAATATACTTCACAGCATCATGCAGCTGATCGGAAAGCTCCAGTCCCTCGATAGGGTTCACGGTGTAGTCCATACCATGTGCAGTGCTTACCGGCTCCTGTCTGCCCAGCACCATTTCCGGGTGGTCGATAAAATACCGGTTGATGGCAAACCCATCCTCCGTTTGTCCGGTCTGAGTCCATTCCGGCACAATGTCCAGCGGACGGTCCCGCTTTTGGAGAAAAATGATGTCCGATACAACCTCGGCACCGGCATTCTTTTTGAACGCATCATTAGGCAGACGGATAGCACCCAGCAGCTCAGCACGCTGGGCAAGATAGCGGCGCACGGTGGAATCCTTGGCGTCCATGGTATATCGGGAGGTCACAAAAGCTACCACACCACCGGGACGCACCTGATCCAGTGCTTTGGCAAAAAAATAGTTATGAATACTGAAATTCAGCTTGTTGTAGGCTTTGTCGTTGACCTGATACTGACCGAACGGCACATTGCCGATGGCAAGGTCAAAGAAGTCACGCCTATCGGTGGTCTCAAAGCCTCCTACTGTGATGTCCGCCTTGGGATAGAGCTGCTTTGCGATGCGCCCGGAAACAGGGTCCAGCTCCACGCCGTACAGACGGCTGTTTCGCATTTCCTCCGGCAGCATACCAAAGAAATTGCCCACACCCATAGACGGCTCCAGAATATTTCCAGTCTCAAACCCCATACGGCCCACCGCTTCATAGATGGCCTGAATGACCGTAGGGCTGGTGTAATGGGCGTTTAAGGTGGAGCTTCTGGCGGCGGCATATTCCTCCGGGGTCAGCAGCTCTTTCAGCTGGGCATACTCTAAAGCCCATGCCGGTTTTTCCGGGTCAAAGGCATCGGCAAGACCGCCCCAGCCTACATAGCGGGATAGGACTTCCTGCTGTTCAGGGCTTGCCTGCTGTCCGACAACTTCCAGCTCTTTCAGCAAACGAATGGCATTGATATTTGCCTGGAACTTGGCTTTCGGACCGCCTTCACCCAAATGCTCATCGGTAATACGGAAGTTTCTGTGCATTGCGGCGCAGGTTGGCCTTGTATTCCTCATAGGAGGCTTCCTCGGCGGCTTTGGCATTGGGGAAGGTCTGCCACTGGCCATTGACCTGAATGGAAACCGGGTGTTCGTCCAACATTTCCTCAAAGGTTTTTTCCGGCTCTGTTACAGGGGCTGGCGGCTCCGGCTCCTCAATATGCAACCGTTCCACCACCACATCATAAGGCAGATTGTTCTTGTCGCCCGGATAGACGGCCACGGTCTCGGAATGAAAGGCTGGGGATTCGGCAGACGGTTGGGGCTGTTCTTGTCCAAAGCCATCCAGCTGACGGGCATACATCCCGCGCAGCAAAGGCGCAACCTCATCCCAGCGGAAATACAGCACAGCCAGACGCTTTTCCTCTGCATCCATGACTTCCAGCTCTATGCCCTGTGCCGTGGTACGGTAATCGGCAATATCGCCAGTCTCCAGATTCAGGGTCTCAATCTCATGAGGGTAGGCTCTGCTCAGCCAGTAGGCGATCTCGCTGTTGCTCCTGCCGGATTGCAGCAGCGTGGAAAGCTGCTTTTTATCCGCTTCATCCATCAGTCCATGGGCCAATACATCCCGCAGATCCTGATCTGCCTTGTCCGGGTCAATAGGAAGAAACTCGGTATAGTAAGCATTGCGGCGGTCTGCCCGAAGCAGCTGCTCGAACTGTTCTTTGCGCTCTGCCCGGTAGATGGGATATACCATGCCGGTGGGCAGAAGCTGTACGGTATCATCCCGCAGCTCGGTGATCTGATAGGCGTCATCCTCGATATACACGCTATCGCCCACGGCATAGACTGGGGCGGCAGGCTCATAGGAGGTTCTTTGCGGAGTCGGGCGGCGAACTGCATCATATTCCTCATCGGAAATGGAAACTTCGGAAGTCTGTTCTGTCTCGGCAGCTGCAATCTGCTCTACATCCGACACTACCTGCTGGATAAATGAGGAATTGTCCAGTTTTTCCGTATCTGCCACCTGTCCGTTGACGATTCCTCTTTCTTTCCTCCAGAGCTTCCCGGATGGCGATGGGGTCGATGTTGTCAAAACGGTCCTGTTCTTCTTCGGTATAGAACCGGTCCTCCTGAATAAGCTGGGCAAGCCTGCGCTGTACCTTCGGCCAGGGCAGCTGCGTTTCCTCCGGGCTGCCGGCACGGACAACGAACAGGCTGTTGCTGCCGCCGTATTCCTGAGCCAGCCATGCGGCGGTATCTTTTCTCTCTTGCATGGTCTTTCATATAGCGGACAACAGCGTGTTTACTCTCGATATTGCCGTTCCATGCACAAATGACAGTATCAATATCTTCCTGAGAAAGAGGGCGCAGAAGCTCATGGAGCTTTGGATAGGTCTCGTCGATCACTTCCCGGTGCAGACGCTGACGGAACTCCGGCACATCCGAATAGAGTCGGATCAGCTCCATATCCTTAGAACCAAGGACTGCACGGCGCACAGCGGCATTACCCTCGATGACAGCATTTTCACGGTCAGAATGCCCGCAGGCATTGCGGTATGCGGTATCCTCAGAAATGGCGGCAGTCACCACAGTCTTATACTGCTCAAACTGCTCCCGAAGGGTAGGCTTTGGCGTTTCTTCCTCCACCTCCGGCTGCTGGGCTTGGATGGCATCTTCTTCGGCCAATTCCTTTTCAGCCTGGATTTTGTCATACTGTGCCTGTTCCTGTTCGGTAAGATAGCGGTCTTTCTGGACAAGTGAGGTAATGCGCTTGGCAACCTTTTCCCAGTTCAAGTGAACATCCGGGCAGTCCTGCTTTTTATAGTGCAACCCTTTCCCATCGTGATCTTCACCGCTGTGTGTTGCGCCGGACAGGGCATGAGAGCGTCCGCCAATGCCATACTCGTCTTTGAGGAATCTCACTTTTCTCCTTATCCGTATGGTTTGCCATGAAAAACGCATAGATACGGCCTTTTCCACCTGCGAAACTGCTTGCCGCCGGTCATGGCGGCGTCGATCTCATCCTCGGTAATAAAGTGCTGAACGGTTGGCACTTGGGAAAGCTCTGAAGAAAAGGTCCTGCGGTGGCAGGTCAAGGTCCTTCAGGTTCTCCCAGATCTCCCTCGGTCTGTGATAGTGAAAACGCAACAGGTCACGGTCCTGCTGATAGGCAGTCCAGAAGGCGGCGTATTCTTCCTTGAGGGTCTGGCGGAAAGCCGGTTCACTCAGCTGCTCCGTCAGGTGGCGAGTCTCCTCCGGGAAACCATTGCCTTTGATCTCTGACAGGCAGGACAAATATCCGGCTTCTCTGGCATCCTCACTGAGATCGTGATACAGATACCAGAGCTTTTCTGCAAGGAGGGATCGTTCATAGCCTGCCACTTCTGCAAGCTCCACATTGGAGGCAAACTGGCCGCTCTCCAAAAGCTCCCCGATACGCTCTGCGGCGCTCTCCCAGGAAATGACCTGGGCAGACCTGTCATAACGGACAGACTTCCCGTGTGAAAGATGGATACCATCCTCGGCATACCATGCGCTCACACTGCCAAGGCCATTGCCGCCGTGGTACAGCGTTTTCAGTATCTCGGCAATCTCAGCGGTGGTTTTCTGCTTTTCAAAGGCTGCAACCACACGCTCCCTTTGACGGTCTGTATTGCCGCCCAAACGCAGCACATGGTCGATGTCATTTTGGGCAAAAAAAAGCAGAGGATGTATGCGCTACATTCTCTGCTTCATCTATGGATTGGATCTGTTCCGCTTCGGAGAGGAACAGGTTTAGGTCAGCTGTTGATAAGCTCCGTCATCAGGATTTCCTCGGCCTGAGCTTTGCAGGTGTTCATCAGCCCACCCACTTCATGGGATCGCTGGCTTTCAGTTCCTCGGTGGCTCCCGCTTCCTTCGTCAGCTGGGGCATCATCTGCTCCAGTCTGCTCTGGGCGGTCTCGTCGATCTCCAGAAGGTGCTGGTACAACTTCTCGCTCATCAGCATCTGGTTGTAGAGGATGGGACGGTGTTCCTTCAGGTAGGTTTTCCTCATCCTGCCGTACTTGCCCAGGGGTTTTCTCCGGCTGCTGGCTCAGCTTCAGGTCGGGAATCAGATAGTCTCCGTTCTGGATATAGGTCATGGGATTGTTCATCTTGTTTGCTCCTTTCTTGGTTGGCTTCGCGCTCTGCATTTCGGACGGTAACGCCGATCTGCCGCAGCACCTGCTGGTTAATCTGGCTGACCGCTGTTCCCAGCGCTCCGATGGTTGCCGGGAGTATTGAAATCAAAGATCGCCATGAAATCTTCGTGGTCGAAGTAGCGTTCCGGTTCCAGTCCACAGCGGGACATCAAAGCATAAGTGATACTGACGGTGGCTGCTGCCTTGAACTGTACTCCGATGTTAAACTCATCATATTCCTCCAAAAAGGAACCGTCAACGATATAGAAGAAGTCCTGCTGATGCTCCGTCCAGTATTCCTCAGCCAGTTTTCCGGCTACCTCAGTGAGCTGTCCGGCAAGGTCATCACCGGAAACATCATAGGTGCGCTCAAACATGACCTGCACGGAATCCAGATGGCGCTCTTCCAGCTGCCACAGCCAGGGAGTGCGGGAATGTTCACGGGTTCCGGTGTCGGAAATATCAAAAGACATAACGCAGGCGGGGTCTGTCCCCGGAATCGTCCACCAGAGCGATTCCCTTGGAGCCGCGCCTTACATACCGGCCCATCTTTTCATTCCACAAATCGTACTCCGCACAGGCGGTAGCGTCCGGTCGCTGGGCGTAGATCATCAGCTGTTCATGGAACGGGTACTTGTAAAGTCGGGCAGCCGTAGTGAGAAACCCTGCCCATTCCTGCCAGCTTCCAGTGAGCTGCGTTGTCACCATCTTCTCCGCCATCTGTGCATATAGTTCAGCTTTGGTTGGCATAGTGTTCTGTCCTCCTTTCGGTTTTTGGGTAAAAGATGGGGTAGCATATTGCCACCCCATCCCTGCGATTATGGTGTTTACTGGTCAAAATCCGGGTACAACTCCAGCTCGGCAAACTCGGCATCACTCATGGCCTGGAGCTTGCCCAGTGCGCTGTCGGTCAGCTCCCGCAGCTCGGTTTCCTCCGGGGCCAGCTCGCCGCGCATCTCACGCAGGCTGTCGATCAATCCGGTGTGGCTACCGGTATTGTAAATGCACATCAGGTTTATTTCCTCAAAAGTAAAGTTTCCCATATCAAATCTCCCTTTCTGCACTCTTTTTGGGCGCTGTCTTTTTGTGTTCTGTCTTGGGCTGGCCTTTCAGCTGCTCCATGACGGACTTTTTCTTTTCCCGTTCCTCCTGATGGGTGGCGGCTGCCAGCTCCATGAGGGAAATGGGCTGACCACTTGCGGGCCTGCTGTTCCAGCTCTGCTACCGTGGGTTCTTTTGCGCCATTGTTGATGATACCATCGATCATGCCGTAATCGTCCTCCAGCATCATTTCCGCATTTTTCAGCGGGTTTTCTGGCAGGAATCCGGGGATCTCGGTGAAACCAACGCTGTCGCAGTAATGACAGGATACCTTACCGTCCTGCTTGATCGCAACGATGTCACTGACACTCATAGAAGGACTGTGAAAATCCTCCGGTTTTTGCAGATTAAACTGCTCATATAGTTTTTCCAGCTGCTCCGGTACCGTGCCAGACTCCCTCAGCGGAGCAGTGTAAATGAGGTCATAATTGCTGCGGTCTATGGGAATGTTATGGGACTTTAACCAGTCCAGATTCATAAAGCGCACATTCTGCGGATCGTCACGACTCACCTGATAGATGGCAAAGCAACCTCTGTTCTGAGCGAGAAATGCCTGTTCCCGTTCCTGCTGATGTTCCTGGCGCTCCATGACCTTTTCGTGGAACTGAGGGCTTTTCTCCCATTCCTCACGATCCACACCGAAAAGTCCGCCATGATCCATGATTTCCTGCGAGTCAAATACCATACTCTCCGTATTGTCCTCATGCAGCACATAGACGGTCAAACCGGCGGCATCCAGTTCCAGCGCCCGTTCTCTGGTAACAGGGAGCATCCCGTCATAGGAGTAGCCATATTCCTGCATATCCGGTGTGGATACCTGCTCATCAGGCATGGGGTATTCATCCAGTGCCTGCTCCTGTGCTTCCGGCAGCTGAGAAGAAGCAGTCATCTTACTGACCTCTGCCTGCATTTGCTGATAGGCCGCGTCCTGCAAGGTTTCTATCATGGACAACGGTGCGTATTTTACAGAGTCTCTGCTCAAATCGTTATCATCACAAATCTGGAGAACTGCCTTCATGCGGGAAAGCTCCGGCATATCCAGCTGACCACCATCCAACTCTTTCATGGACGCAGCATCGTAAAGAGTATAGTCCCAGCCGCTGTCACAGGGCTGGATATGAAGATAGGTGGCATCGTCAATCAGAAACAAAGTCTCCTGCTGGTTGGCATCCGCCTCCCAGCACCTCCATTTCTGGCATTGCCGCAGCCAGTTCCTTTACCGCTTTTCTGTACCAGCGGATTATCACGGTAATAGTCGATTGCCTGAATGGTGTCCAGGTCAATGGTCTGCCCGGTCAAAATCGGAAACGGTCCTTCATAGTCGCTTCCGTCTTTCAGCTCAAAACCAATGCCCTTGATCCCGTTCATTCGTTCTGCCGGAATCTCCTGATAAATGCGGATTGCTTCCTCCAAAGACAGATCATCGTGGTATTCTCCGAGGTTTGGAAATTCCATGCACTCTGCTACATAGTAGGTCAGATCGCCGGTCGGCAGCCTATCAGATACCTTAATGGCATCTGCTGCCTGCTCTATCGGGGCGGGTTCCGGCTCTACCTTTGCATGAGGGTCGATTCCGCGCTCTTTGCAGATTTCCTTATAGTGGCGCTCAATATCGGAGATCAAAGTGCCGGAGGTTTTGTTGATGGTCTCCAAACTGGCTCTCAGTTCTTTCAGCTCTTTGCCCTGGCTCCAACTGGCAATATAGCCAAAGCTGTTTTCTCCTGTCTCAATTCCAAAATACTTGCAGACTGCATAGGAGATGCTTTCAGCCTCCACTTCTTCCGTGTGACGGTTTTTGATTGCCCGTTTTTCTGCGGTTGGATCTTCCTCAACTGCAAGACGCCATTCAAACTGATTTTCGTCCACATAACGCCAATCCATATCAGAAGCAAACTGTTCGGCTTCTTTTTCTGTGGCAAAATCCAACTTGAAATCATGTTTGGTTCCACCTTCACTCTCCTGCACAACCTTCCATGACGGTAGCATTTCATATTTTTTAGGGTCATGGAGCTTGCTGTGAGCAATCTCGTGAACCGTGGCTGAAACCGTCTGAACCTCGCTCATGCCCTGACGAATGGCAATTTTCTGATGATCAGCAGAAAAATAGCCGTCCGTATCAGCTGCCATTGCTTCAAAAGTAATCGGCACCGGTGCGCTGCGGCGCAGGGCCTCCATGAATGCCTCATAATTTGGCACATTGCCGGAAAGGGAGGATGCAAGCTCCGGCAAAGGTTTCCCGTCGGTCTGACTCACATCAAAGACCTTGACAGGGCGGAACATGGGAATCTCGATTTCTTTTTCCTCTGTGACGATCTTTCCGTCTTTATCCAGAATCGGAGCCTTGGTATCTGGGTCCAGCTTCTGCTCCTCGATTTTCTTCTTGTACGGTGTGGGGAGCGATGATGGTAATGCCATGCTCGCCCTTTTTTACATGACGCTCAAACTGGTCTTTCCACTTATTGTATCCGGCTACCAATGTGGCGTCCGGCTTCTGCATATAGATGAGCATGGTGTTGTTTACCGAATAGCGGTGGAAGCGGGACATGACGGACAGATAGCGCATATACTTTTCACTCTCAAACAGTTCCTTGATGCCCTGCTCGATGCCATCTGTGATTTCCCTTAGCCGTTCTCGGTTGGTGGGTTTGTTCTCAGCCATGATTTTCAATCTCCTTTCCAAGTGTGTGATTTCTGCTGTGTGTTCTGCAATCCATGCCTTTTGTTCTTCTTCACTTTCATAAAGAAAAAGGTCCAGCAGGTACTCTACATAGGTTTTCTTCTGGATTGCTTCCACAAAGCGGGGGTGCGGTTCTTCCTCCGGTGTCCTGGGAGAACGGTCGGCTTCCCATTTTTTCAACAGATAGTAGTAATCGGACAGTACACGGTAACAGCGCTGTCGATCCTCCCGAAACTTCTGTGCCTCGGTTTTTCTGCCGGACATATCTCCTGCGGGGCGGGGCCTGACTGTCATAGATCAGGCCAAAGTCCTGTGCCAGTTTCTCCGCCGCTTCTTTTGGGGAGAGGTCAAAGAGCTTTGCGGTAAAGTCGATCACATCCCCATCTGCACCACAGCCAAAGCAGTGGAACCGCTGGTCTACCTTCATGCTGGGGTTCTTATCATCGTGAAAGGGACAGCAGGCCATGCCATTTCGTTTGACCTCGATCCCGTAAAACGCTGCCGCATCTCTGGTGCTGACCGATTGCTTGACTGCTTCAAATACATTCTCTGCCATGTGCCTTTAACTGCCAGACTTTTCTCACAGGGGGCTGGTATCCGGCGGCTTTTGCTCGCTCACTGGCAGCTTTGCGGCGCTCGGCGCTGTATGGCTCCCGGACTGATACACACCGCTTGGGGACGGTAAAGTTATGGGCGTCCTTTCGGGTGATCTGGTCGGGGTGCTTTTTTGCCAGCAGTTCCAGCTTCTCCATCAGACGGGGATCGTGGGTATAGACCTCAGCCATTGGTTCTGCCTGGTTATAGAGGAGAATGGTTTCCCGTTCCACTGAAGAGAGCTTCATCGGCTGCCTCCTTTCCACTGGTCAAATTCCAGCTTGAAGTTGGCATACTGTCCATCGTCCTCCAAAACCACAGTGGCATCGTAGGTCTTGCCGGTTTTCTCCGAATATAACCCCGTCACACGGACACAGCCATCGTTCAGCAGCGCAGACACCACAGCCTTGGTCGGCTCTTTTTTCTTGGCAGCCCACCATTTGTTGTTTTTCCAGATTGCAAATTTACAAGAATCATTCTGACAGAAGAAGCCTTTTTGCAGTTCTGCAACTTCACCGCCGCAGCGAGGGCATTTGCCCACTACCTCACGGGGCGGAGTGAACAGGTACTCGGTTCCCTTGATGACCTGATAAGTTCCCACCAGATCTTTCAGCATGGTGCTGATCCCGTCCAGAAACTCCTCTGGTGCAAGCTGCCCGCGCTCGATCTCGCCCAGGCGGTACTCCCACTCGGCAGTCAGAAGCGGCGATTGCAGTTGTTCCGGCAGGCACCGGTGATAAGGGATACTGCATCGTGGGAAGGGAGAAGCTGCACCGTTTTCCTGCTCTTTTTTCGTTCCAGAAAACCGGCAGATACCAGCTTTTCCAAAATACCGGCACGGGTGGCCGGTGTCCCCAGACCTTTTCGCTCGGCGTCCTCCGGCATATTCCTCTTTTCCGGCAGTCTCCATCGCGGACAACAAGGTATCCTCCGTAAAGTGCTGAGGTGGACTGCTTTTACCTTCTTTGACGATTGCCGCAGCAACCGAAAGGGTCTGTCCTTCGGTCAGCTCCGGCAGAGGGCTTTCTCTGCGCCCTCTTTTTTCGTCTCTGCATCCTTCATTTTGGCACGGTAAGCGTCCTCCAGTGCTTTCCATCCGGGGATGCTTCACCGTTTTTCCTTTGGCGGTAAACTCTCCACCGGCACACGCTGCAATCACAACAGTTTCCGAATAGATATGGGGCTGGGCTACGGCGCACAGCAGACGCAGGGCCACCAGCCCCAGCACCGCTTTTTCTCCCGCAGGAAGGGCAGAAAAGTCTGCATCCTTGAGATTTCTGGTAGGGATTACTGCGTGGTGGTCAGTTACTTTCTTATCGTTGATGACCGTATGCGGATCACAGGTAATGGCGATCTCTTTGCAAAACGGCATAGCATTGGCAACCAGGTTCACCAGCACCGGCAGGCTGTCTGCCATATCACTGGTCAGATAGCGGCTGTCAGTACGGGGATAGGTGCAGAGCTTCTTTTCATACAGACTTTGCAGATAGTCCAGGGTCTGCTGGGCTGTAAATCCAAGCAGGCGGTTGGCATCTCTTTGCAGAGTAGTCAGGTCATAGAGGGCAGGCGGCTTTTCAGACTTTTCCTTGCACTCCACCTTTTTGATTGTGACATTTGCACCCCGACAGGCTTCTTTCAGCTGCTTAGCAGCGGCCTTATCCGCCATGCGCTCCCCAGATACGGTAAGACCGGGCAGCTCCAGCGCCACGGTATAAAAGGGAATCGGCTGAAAGGTGTCGATCTCAGCTTCTCGCTGAACAATAAGCGCCAGCGTCGGGGACATCACGCGCCCGATGTTGAGGGTTCGGTGATACAGCACGGAAAAAAGCCTTGTCGCATTGATCCCCACCAGCCAGTCGGCCTTGGCACGGCAGAGGGCAGCATCCCGAAGTCCGTCATAGTCCGCACTGGGGCGTAGGTTTGCAAAGCCTTCCCTTATGGCGGAGTCTTCCATCGAAGAAATCCAGAGCCTTTTCATAGGCTTCTTGACAATCTGCCAGCTTATAGACGCTACGGAAGATCATCTCACCCTCGCGTCCGGCATCACAGGCATTTACCACTTCCGTCACATCCGGGGCATTCATCAGCTTTTTGAGAATATCAAACTGCTTTTTCTTATCCTTTCCTACCACCATCTGCCAATGCTCCGGCAGGATAGGCAGATCATCATATCGCCACTTGGCATACTTTGGGTCATAGCTGTCTGCATCCGCAAGACCGGCCAGGTGGCCCACGCACCAGCTGACACGCCAACCGTTGCCCTCCAGATACCCGTCCTTACGGACGGTTGCGCCGATCACCGCCGCCAAACTCTGGGCAACTGATGGTTTTTCGGCAATTACCAATTTATGTTGAGCCATGATGGTTCCTCCTCTCTTTGAGCCATCGGGACATTTCCCGGTGACAGATACCTACGCAGGGTCTTCCATAATTCCCGCAACCATAGCAGGGGTGGCTGTTGGGTAAAGAAGGAGGACGGGAAGTTTCCTTCCCGCCCTCCGGCCTGCGTGTCATCATGCGTTCGTAGGGGCTGTCTGTGAATCGGGTCATTTCACGCTGTCCTCGTCATCTTCTTCTGTGCTGCCCCCGTCAGCATCCGGTTCTTCCGACTCCTCATCCTCGGTTTCCCATTCCTCGGAATCTTCCTCGCCATAATCATAATCGTCCAGACTGTCATTGCCCTTGGTCTTAGGCTTGTTCTTAACGAGCTTCAAGTAGGCAAATACGCCACCGCCACCAAGCAGAGCCAGCAAAAGGGCCAGCGCAGCCGGGTTCAATCCGGCAGGCTTCTCTTTTTCCGGCTCCGATGTTTCTGCCGGAGGTTCCGGTGCTTTGCCCGTACATTTACTCTTATCAGTTGCGCAGACCGGGCAGGCCGTATTGACTGCCCCTGCTTCACATTTTGTTGAACAGCTACACACAGCAGCCGGCTCCTCTTTGACATTTTCATCTTCCATCAATGCCATCAAATCCGCTTCATCCACCTGATTCAGAAAGTGAACAGCAGTCTCTTGTCCTCATTCGCCCTGTCGATCAAAATGTAAAATAGTTGCCAGCCTTGGTGGTAACGGTAATGAGCTGCTTATTGCCTCCAAAATCATCCACCAATGCCGCATTCCCCTCCGGTGTAAGTGCCGGTGCCGGTTCTGTTTCTTCCACAATCACATTGCTGTCATTGGTAGAATCCTCTGCCGGTGCCGCGGAGCCTGTTCTGACCCCTGTGCGAAAGCAGGGATCGTAAAGCCAAATGCCACAACCATTGTCAGGCAAAGGGCGGAAAGTGTTTTGCAAATTCTTTTATTCTTCATAAGCGGTAGCCTCCTGATTATTTGATTCTGACAGTGCTGTATCTCTGCCATGGTTCATTCCACCGGAAAGCATAGCGTTCAGCTGTGCTGGAGTCATGCGTAACGCACGAACCATCTGAACGATTTCCAGATTCTCTGCCTCCGTTTTCTGTGCTTCCAGGGTCTTAAGCTTTTCCTGATATTCCGCAATCTTCTCACGGGTTTTCTCAATTTCCTGGTCGATACGTTCAATTTTGTTTTTTGCCATAACCGTTCACTCCTTTCCACAAAGTCTGTTACCAGTTCATCAGACCATAGCCTTTAATGCTTTGATAATTCAGATCATAACTTTTGATCTTGCAGGCATCGCCGGAATTTCCCTCCACGGTATAAACGCGGCTGCCATCCGTACCGATCACGATACCCACATGGTCTGCTGTCCCATCCAAATCCCAATCAAAGAAAATTGCATCTCCGGGAGCCAGATTGTTATAGCCTCTTGCACCCCATTGTCCATGAGACTGGAACCACGGAACGCCCTGCCACTCGCAGCCTGCAAAGCGCGGCTCACTTTTTCCAGCCTGGTTATAACACCAGGATACAAAGCAGGCGCACCACTCCACGCGGCTGTCAAAGCCATACCAGCTCCAATAAGGATAGCCGCCCACATTGCCGACCTGACGCTTGGCCAGCTCCACCAACTGCGGATTTCCGGGACGGGTACCGTTAACGAACTGCACACCGGACAGATCTTCCGAGCCGCTGGTATCAGGAACCACCGCCAAACAACAGCGGCTTATTGCCCATGGTCTGCCGGTAAACCTGATACATTTCCATCTGCTCCGGGGTCAGTAACTCCGACGCCACAGCGGAAATGGGCTTGCTGGTGAGTTTCACATTCAAAATGTAATACTCATAGGGGACTTCTTCTGAGGTGGTCTCGCCGGTCTCCGGGTCGGTGGAGGTCTCCGTGCGGTAGCGAATCTCCACTTCCTCAGTAAGCATCAGCTGATACTGTGCTGCAAACACACGCGCCAGCTCTGCCTGAGCGCTCTGCTGGGTGTAACCTTGCAAGACGGCAGACAGAAATGCTGCCAGCTCATGAGGGTCATGGCCAATCATACCAAGGTCATAGCGATACTCGTCATACCCTGGGTGGCTGCTTTCAATGTTGTCGATTTCCTTCTGCAACTGGACTTCTCTGGCTACATAATCTGCCTCCACTGCCAGCATTTCCGGGTCATCCGACGGATAGGTGGTGCCGGAGAGAACGGAACCGATGCTCTGCGCCATCATGGAGCAGGAGGACATAGTATTCATCAGCATACAGGTAATGAGGAACAAAACCCCTGCCATCAGGAAACCCTTCTTGTGTCGCATGACGAATGCCCCTGCCTGCTGTGCCTTTTCTTTTACCGTCCTTGCGACTTTTCCGGTTTTTGAAGCAGCCTGGGCGGTATTTCCGGCAGTCTGTCCGGCGTGTTTGGCGGCGGCATACTGCCTTTTTGATGGCCTGCTTTTGCTGCCAGCGTGAAAGCGGATTGCTGGCAAACTGGGGATTTTCCTGCAAAGATTTCTGGTACAGAACATTTACATTTGCCTTTTCCAGTTGACGCTCTGCCTGTGCTGCTTTGCGGTACGGCTTCAGCTTGTGGCTGCGATAGCCCTCCCGCACCAGATAAGCGCCAGTCTCCACCGCCTCCTCGGACTTGTGGGCGCTTTCCACGCCCACATTGTCCTGCTCTGTTTCCCGGATCTCTTTGTGGAGCTTGCCCACAACCAGATGGACGGGAGCTTCCCTGATTCCTTGAGAAAGTTTGGAAGGTGGCTTTTTCTTGTCCTCAAAGGTCAGCTTCGAGGTCTTTTTTCCCGGTATCCGGGTCAATGACCGTCTGCCTGACCTTTTTCTTTGGGATATTGGCCTGCGCCTTATCTGCTCTGGCCGCAGCTTTCTCCGCTTTACGGATCGGCTTTTCCAGTGCAGGGTCAGACCGTTCCTCATCAGTAAAGCGCAGGCGCGGTTCCTTATTCAAACCATTCTCCCAGCATGAGGGAGGACATCATGTAGTGCAGCTCTGCATAAATGGCCATTCCCCACAGGATCGTTGAACATACAGCCGGACAGGTAGGCATAAAACTGTGCCACCACATCGGACAGGATTTTCGCTTCGGTTCCTTCCAGAACCAGACCACCCATACCTTCCTTAGCACGGATGGCACTCCAGACCTCTGCCAGACGGAGCAGCCCCACCTGACCGGTCTCATTCAGTTCGGCTGCCTGATCTGCCGCCGTGCGGCACTCACTTACCGCATCGGCCATGACCGTAAGCAGCTGGCTGCGCTGGGCATTTACCGCCCTGTCAAAAAACATCAACGGGTTTTGATTCAAAATGTTGGGGTTCATCATCATTCATCCTCCTTCTTTTTCAGTTCCTGGGGTTTGGTTAATTAAGTGAGTTATGTTATTCAAGGAGAATGGCAATTCTCTTGAAATATAAGAAAACCGTCCATTCTCCTCGAATAATAATACACTGCTATTTCAGGAAAGCCGGAATACTTTCTTCTTCCTGGGGCAGTGCGGTTTCATCTGGATTATTCTTTGAAAACCATTTTTCGTTCCACTTTTCCATCGAACGGTCAACTGTCTGCTGGGATATATCCAGATAAATTTGTGTTGTTTGTATTGATGTGTGTCCGAGGATATTTTTTACAATTGCCAATGGCACCCCGGATTCGATGAGATGTGTCGCCGTTGTATGCCTCATAACATGAGGCGTGACCGTGGCAAAACAGTTCAGGATGTTCTGCTTTGGCTCTTTTGGTATATTTTTCATAAATTTCCTCGACTGCCGCTACTGACAGGTGATCGTTCCTCTGGCTGGGGAATACATGCCTGTTCAGTTCTATGCTTATTTTGCGTGATGCAATGTATTTGTCAAAAGCTGTGTTGCACTGGAAGTTATCTTTACCCGTCTGGCTTTTCACCTTTACCAACAAGTGTAAGAATCGCATTGCCTCTCTCATCGTGGGTTACGTCCTTAACGGTAAGATCACAAATTTCTTGTGCACGCGCTCCGCTGGAATACATTACACACAGAAGGACAAGGTCTCTCCAGCCGAGCTTTTCTGTTGTATCTGGAAGAGAAAACAGGATTTCCAATTCTCCGGGTGAAAGAACAGCGTTGCTTCCCTTTTACCTTACGGAATGTTTTCTTGTAAATCTTCTTGAGGCTGTTCTTAAAATATAACCAGCTTCCAGATTTCTGCTTTCAGAATAATCTGCAAAGAAGCGCAGCCAGACGCTGTTTTGCCGTTGCCCTGCTGTTTTTCCTCGTGGTTATCAGCCAGTCAAAATATTTTGTCAGCAGTTCAAAATCCAATGCCTCAAATGTGATATGCCCGATCTTGATGTCAGTTTCTTCATTCAGATATTGAAACAGCAGTCGGAATGCACATTTATAAGAAGCAATAGTATTCGGACTTGCATTCACGGAAACCGGAAGATACTCCGTAAAGAACCTCCCAAGCAAGGAGATAAATTCATTTTTAGAATCATTCTTCTTCATAAGGCACCTCCACATCCGGGATTAAACCAGAGGTAAAAGATTCGAAGGCTTCGATCGCCCCGGCAACCTGCCCCTGAAAACCGCATATATTTATCGGTATCAAGCAGACATTCATGCCCGAGGTATGTCGGAAGGAGTAAATCATTCATATCAACGGAATGTCCGGCAGCCTCAAGCTGCTGCATGGATTTTAAGACAAACAGATGGCGGAAACAGTGCAGACAGGCACCACGCTCATGGCAGTCTCGCTCACGCTGGTCAATATCTGCCAGTTTCAGGATTTCTGAAAACCATGAATCCATCTGGCGAGTCGTATAGTGGCTTCCCTCTTTACGTCCCGGAAAAAGAAATGCTTCCGGTTCGTGCATGATACCCAATGTCAGGCAGTATCTCTCCATGACCGCAATGAGGGATTCGTGCACCGGAATAACACGCTCCTTAGAAAATTTAGTCTTTTCAGGAAGAGGTTCTGTTTTTGAAATCAACATCTTTACGCTGGAGTGACATTGTCTCCTGGAGCCGGGTTCCGCAACTGTAAAGAATGCGTAACGCCATTGGGATCTTTAACTGAAAGAAACTGCTGCAAGACCGTGGATTCTGGGGAGTCAGGTTATCCGCATAATGAAAAATACTCACTATTTCCTCATCCGAAAAAATATAAGGGATATAGTCCGACTTAACCTTAGGGAGCGTTGGCAGGAAAGACTGGTGCCCGAGTGTATTCAGATATTTTCCAAAGCCACGCACTACTGCCAGTTTTTCTTTTACCGTTTTGCTTTTTCCTGAAAGCGTTTTTGACCATGCAGACAAAATATCTTCCGTCAGCTCTTTCCCCTGAAAGCCTGAAAGGACTAAATATTGATCTAACAGCAGCAACACCCGGCGGTCATTTGAAGCGGAGGATGCAGAAAGCACAGCGGTCCGCAGTTCAAGATAATCTGTCATCTCCCTGGCAAAAGAACTGTTAAACATGGTGTTCACCACCTTTCCACAAAAGCATTTCTGCAAAAATGCCGGTTGGCTCTGGCGTGGCAAGTGGACACAGCCGCATATTTTGAATATCTAATCTGGCATAATGGCGGATTGCATGTTTGGTTCCATGCCCCAACACTTTGCGGACCACCTCGGTTGAAACCCCGTCATTTACCATGTTGCTTGCAATGGACGATCTGAAGGCACGGCTGCCGTGTCTTTTGTCTGTGATATCAACTTCCGATTTGGCAACTAACATCCAGATGGCGGTATTGATCGCAAAGCTATCTAGTGGCTTATAGGGAATAGTGGCTGTCAAAAACACATTTGGGCAGTCAGGCAGGGGCGGTCTTGCGGTCAGGATATAATCCTGCAACGCATCCTTTACTTCCGGGAACAACTCCATTTCCCATAAATCTCCGGTTTTCTGCTGGATAAAATGAAGCCGGTTGTTTGTAAAATCAATGTTCTCAAAAGTCAGGGCTGAAATATCACGGGAGCGGATACCATAGCGGGACAGTAACAAAAGGATCGCATAGTTCCTGATGCCTGCCGCTGTGCTGCGGTCAACGGAATCTTCAATAAGAGAAATTTCATCTTGTGTGTATACCGTTGGATGGGGTGAGTATTTTTTCCGGTTTATAACCAGCTTGGAAAAATCTCTTTGGACTTGCCCGCTTTCAAAAAGATAACGCAGAAATGGACCGATTCTCTCCCAATAGCGTAAATAACCAAGCTGCAGGAAGGCGGTTTGGATCAGCTCACCAGACAAATCCGAAAGAGTGGAACACCCAAGGTTCTCCAAATTTTTCAGGAAACGGCCGCAGATCCACCGTTTGTAACGGAGCGTAGTATCCTTATTCCCATTATTACGGCAATGGGAAATAAAAGAATCAAAACATGCAAAGGCTGTCGGGAAGCTCAACAGTTGTTGATTTACCAGCCCACAAAGCTTCTTCACCGTCAAGCCCTGAAACAGCCGGTTTAGCTTAGATACGATTATTTTCGCCCGTGTAACTCTGGAAGTACAGACTTTCAGAGTTTTTCTGCAATAGCGGATCAGGATTTCTCCCATCTCCGGTGAGTAGTCGTCCAAGCCGTTTGCATCCATGCAGTCTGAAAATGCCTGAAGGATGAAATCCATGTCCTTAACAGTACTTTCACTGTAGGATGCTGACTTGAACAGTTCACGTAAATGCGCTGTCAAATCACTAAATTTTGTACAATTATCCATCATGATAACCTCCTCTGTATTTGTTGTCGGTTCGACACGACTTAATTATAAAGCAGGCATCTAAAGGATTATTGTTATTCAAGAAGATTATTGCAAAAGCACTATTTTTAAGGAGGTATTATGACTTATCGAATAATGTTACTTGTCGAATTAACAAAATTATCTGACATGTCAGATAACTTCGTGGTCATAATGCGGTAAAGCTCGGTATTCTTCGGGAAGTGGTCAACAAAGGGCAGGATGGTGGAGCCATAGAACAGCAGGCCCTCGCCCTCACCGGAGTGGGTCACATAGCTAAGCTGGTGCGTGGAAATACCCAGCTGCTTAGCAAGAATCTGACGGTCTCCGCCTGCCTGGTTGAGCATATACACGAAGTCGGAATTTTCAAAGATATTTTCCACCTCGCGGCTGCTCAAAAGGTCTTTGACATTCTGGGTGATACCTGTCGGGAATACCGCCCCATTTACGGAATCGCTTCCAGATTTCCACTGTATAGGCAGCGGTCTGCTCCTCCTTCAAAAGCAGGTGCATCTCGTCGATGTAGTAACGGGTAGACTTGTGGAGCGGCACGGTTGATGGTAACGCGGTTCCACACCTGATCCTGTACCACCAGCATACCGATTTTTTTAAGCTGCTTGCCCAGTTCCTTGATGTCATAGCAGACAATCCGGTTATCAATGTCCACATTGCTCTGATGATTGAACACATTCAACGAACCCGTCACATAGATTTCCAATGCCGTTGCAATGTACTGAGCTTCTTTTTCTTCCTGCTCCCGCAACAAGTTATAAAGGTCCTCCAAAATCGGCATATTCTCCGGCTTTGGGTCATTGAGATATTCGTTGTAAACCAGCCGTACACAACGGTCAATAATGGTTTTCTGCACCGGCTGCAAGCCCTCCTTACCGCCCACGATCAGCTCACACAAGCTGAGGATAAAGTCAGACTTGAGTGACAGCGGGCTTTCATCATCCGAATAGTCCAGATTCAGATCCATCGGATTGATATAGTTGGTTGAAGTAGGTGAGATCTTGATGACCTGCCCATGCAGACGCTCAACAAGAGGTGCGTACTCCGCTTCCGGGTCACAGATAATGACATCATCACTGGTAAGCAAAAAGCAGTTGGCAATTTCTCGTTTTGCGCTGAAGGACTTACCGGAACCCGGCGTACCCAGAATCAGGCCGTTGGGGTTTTTCAGCAGCTTTCTGATCCACCATGATGAGGTTGTTGGACAGAGCATTGATGCCGTAGTACAGAGCTTCTTTGCCGTTCTGGAACAGTTCCTGCGTAGTAAAGGGCACAAAGATAGCTGTGGAACTGGTGGTCAGTCCTCGCTGAATCTCAATCTGATTGAGACCCAGAGGCAGACAGCTCATCAGCCCTTCTTCCTGCTGGAAGTCCAGCTTGGTCAGCTGACAGTTATACTTCTGGGCAATAGAGCCTGCCTGAAAGATGTTGTTGCCAAGCTGACGGGGATTGTCCGCTGTGTTCAGTACCAGAAAGGTCAAAAGGAACATTCTCTCGTTGCGGCTCTGCAAATCCTGCAAGAGTTTTTTCGCTTCACTGCCGTAGGTAGCAAGGTCAGATGGAATGATGTCCATGTCGTATCCGGCACGGACTGCTTTTTTCTGTTCCTCGATCTTGCTGCGGTCCAGGTCGGTAATCTTCCGCTTTACCGTTTTGATGGCTTTCACCTGATCCACCGACTGAATGTGCATACTCACAATGAGCGAACTTTCCATATCCAGAAAATCAGCCAACAGACGGTCATTCAGCTCCGGTGCGAGAATCTGCAAAAAAGAAACAGCCCCGTATTTCTTGCCCATACGGAACTGCTTGCCGGTGCGGAACTCAAAGGAGCTTGGTGCAATAAAATCCTTTGTGGACAGACCGGAAGGAGCCAGCCAGTCCCATTCAAACTGAAACGGGAGTTGTTCATCCATGTGGAATACCGCATGAAGCTGAAAAAGCCTTTCTTTACCGTCCAGCGTTCTGGCAGCTACACCAAGACGCTTGAAGTTATTAAGTATATCTGTCTCAATACGCTCCAGACGGGGCTTGGCGGCTTTGATGCTGTCCGCGTCGATACCAAAGGTCAGATATTTGGTCTTGATGAGACCGTTGTTACCTCTGGCCAGCTGATTTTGCAGCATTGTGGTGTATTCCTCGCGGATACTGTCAAAGGCGTCCCTCTGGGGCGGGATGGAAATGGAGTTAGCAAAGGTCTCCTCCGATGCCGCAAGGTTCAAAAAAGACAGCTGGAAATGAATCGAGCTGTCAAAATAATTGAGGAAATCACACCAACCCTCAAAGATTGCCGTCTTATCTTCGTTTTGGGAGAGCTGATAGTTAATGTCCTGAAACTGGATAGTCTTTGTGTAGTGGCTGTCCGATATGCGGCAGATTCCGTCCGGCCACATCCGTTCATAAGGGATACTGTCCTGCGCAGATTTTCCTTTTTGTCCGTGCGGTTAGCGCGGGCAATGGCCGCTTCGATCTGCTTCTTATCGGCGCGGGACAGTTTTTTGTCTTTACCGGCTGCACAGTTTTTCCTCGGTTTTCCGAACATCCGACGCAGCCATTTTTTTATTGCGGTGAACAATGTCATACACCTCCTTATCGAGCATTTCCTGCCGCTTTAATACGGCATAAAAGTTGTTGGTCTGGTAAGGTCGCTGCTTTGGACGGATTACAGCTACTTTGAGAATGTTGCCCACGATCTTTTCCAGGGGCTGTCCATGCTTTTCGTACACAGCCAGCATAAAGAAGGGCAGCATAACCAGCATCATACACATAGCCGCTACACTGTTTCCGGTAGGTTTTCTGAGCAAAAAGAAAAGCGGTACGCCAATAAGCGCTCCGCCCGTGAAGCAGATAAGCTGCCGCTTGGTCAGATTGAACATGACCTTTGTTTTGACTTTTGTTAAGTCCTTGGGTACGGGTACATAAGCCAATGTGGAAACCTCCTTCCGTTTTAGTGCGCCTGAAAGACTGATTTGGCGAGACTGCCGGTTTTGAACAGCGTAAAACATAACAGTACGGTGTAGCCCACGCAGCTCCAGATTGCCATGATGATGTCATCTTCCAGAGCGATGTTCTGCACCAGCACAGCATAAATTGCCACGCAGACGATAATGAGAAACGCCTGAAAGCCCAGTGCCAGCAGGGATCGGAGGTAATTCTGTCCCATACCGCCCCATTCTTTGCCCATCATTGCAGCCATTGGAACGGGAGCCACCGAAGTCACAAGGTAGATCTCGATCATACGGCCATAAATAACGATAAAGATACAGATATACAACGCCCACATGGTAATGCCAATAAAGAGGGATTGGAACCACAGTCCGAACAGCGGTCCCAAATCCATTTCCATCAGCCTCGGTTCCAGATCGGTCATAACTGAGGAAATGTCAATGGACGCATCCGAATTGATAATCCCTGCCGCCTGCGCCACCACGCTCTGCGCCATATCAAAGACGCCCATCACGATATTCCATGTGTTTGTGACAATGAGGATGGCGGCAGCTGATTTGAACACCCACTTGAAAATCATCCAGGTATCCACATCATGCAGGTTGTTCTTGTCTGCAATCATCTGGATCAGGTCTACGGTCATCACGATAGCCAGGATCACACCTGCAATCGGCACCATGATGGAGTTTGACAGATTCTCAATCATATTGAAAATACTGCCATTCCATCCCTGTGGGGTCTGTCCTACCTGTACGGATATATCCGCGACCTGTTGGTTTACGCTGTCAAACATCCCCGAAAGGTTGCTCATAATACCGCCCACCAGCATTTCTTTCAGCCAATTTGTCAGGGCTTCAAGTAAGAAATCCATACGGTGTCAACCTCCTTTCCGCCGCCCCCGCAGAACTGCGGGAGCGGCAAGGATTTCATGCAGGAACGCTTAGACAGAGAACAGCCCGGAGAGCAGAGGTACAAGAACCATACCAACAACGGCTACACCAGCACCGGCCATAAGCTGCTTCATGCCCTGAGATTTTGCTTATGTGTGATAAAGAAGTAATAGAAGTGTAAAAAATTTTGCCGTTCCTATCCGGCACATGAGGTATGTCGGATAGGTCGGGCGGTTAGGTGTCGGGCAGTTCTACCTTGCCGACAAAAGAATAATAGATTTCGATTTCCTGTCTGCGTAACTTGCCCCGGCGTTTCCCGTCAAGGGCAACGCTTTCATGGACAACGATTTTCTCCACAAACTCCCGCAGCAGAGTAGGGGTAAGTTCTTCAATGGTAGTGTGCCTGCGTACCACATTCATAAACTTTTCAGCGTTTGCGGTGGCTTCCTGCGCTTTGGAAAGTTCTTCCCGCAGTCTGGCGGCACGTTCTTTCAGTTCTTTCTGCTCGGCTTCATAGTCTGCCGACAGCTCTGTGAAACGCTCGTCCGATATGCGCCCGGTTACGCTGTCCTCATACAGCCGCTTGAAGATAGCAGATAACTCGGCTATGCGTTTCTCGGCGGCTTCCAGCTCCTTTTTCTTGGCGGCGTTCCTGCGTCTGTCCCCGTCCTCATTCTGCTCGATTAAAAGCTTCATAAACCGGGCTTCATGCTTTGCCGCATAGCTGGTAACTTTCCGCAGATTGGAGAGTACGCCAGCGGTCAAGAGGTCAGTGCGGATAAAGTGCGCTGTGCAGTCGGCGGTGCGTTTCTTGTAGCTTCCGCAGATATAACAGTCCTGCTTGCGCTTGTCCGTCTGGTATCGCTGCTGGTACATGACGCTGCCGCAGTCGGCACAAAGAGTATGCCGGAGAACAAGCCCACTTCGTCATAACGGTTGGGGCGTTTGCGCTGCTTGCGTAACTCCTGCACCCGTTCCCACGTTTCCCGGTCAATGATAGGCTCATGGTGGTTCTCAAAAACCGCCTGCTTTTCGGGGGATTTTCTATGCTGTGTTTCAGCTTGTAGGACGGCTTCTCGGTCTTAAAGTTTACCAGACAGCCCGTATATTCCCGGTTTTCCAGCAGATGAACCACGGTATTGGTCGCCCACTTGCACTCATAGCCGGGGTGGTAGCGGCGGGGGCTGCCCGTCCTGCGGTATTCCAGCATCCCCGGCGGGGATTTGCTGCTCGGTCAGCATACGGGCTATCTTGGTCGGACCGTTCCCGGCAAGGCAAAGGCTGTAAATCTGCCGTACCACCGGGGCGGCTTCCTCGTCAATGATAAAGTTTTCGTCCTCGTCCATGGGGTAGCCATAGACGGGCTTGCTTGTGATGGGCTTTCCGCTCATGCCCTTAGAGCGTTTTACTGCCTTGATTTTCTTGCTCGTATCTCTCACCAGCCATTCGTTAAAATGTTCCGCAGCGGCAAAATCATTTTCCCCTGTGCGCTGTCCACTCCGTCATTGATAGCGATGAAGCGGACACCTTTCTGTGGGAAAATCATTTCTGTGTACATTCCCACCTGTAAGTAGTTTCGCCCTAACCTCGACATATCCTTGACGATAACTGTCCCGACTTTCCCTGCTTCAATGTCTGCAAGCATGGCTTGAAATCCGGGTCTTTGAAAGTTCGCACCGGAATAACCGTCGTCGGTGTACCAGCGCAGATTAGAAAATCCATTCTGTTTGGCATAGGTTTCCAAAATCCTCTTTTGGTTGGAAATGGAATTGCTCTCGCCTTGCAGCTCGTCCTCATGGGACAGTCTTGGGTAAAGGGCGGTAATGAGTTGCTGGGTGGTCTGTCTTAACATAAATTCCTCCGTTTCCGACAGCCAGCCCCACTATTCCGTACCTTGATTGTACCACATGGGGCGGCTGTCTGTATAGCGGCAAAGCGTCAAATCTGCTTCTTTTCGGTCGGTAAAATGACGGTTTTTCAATCAGGCTTATCACAGGTCAAATATCCGGCGGCGGCTTCTGCTTCCAGCACTTTCATCATCTTGTCAGCGGCGGTGTCGGTCGCCCCCTCCTTGAAAAAGCCAGACACCACAAGGATTGTGTTGCCTATCCTCGTTTCGGTCACGCAGTCCGGGCGGCGGGCAGGGCGTTTGTTTCTCTGGGTGTCGGTCATAGGCAAATCTCCTTTCCGGCAAGCAGCCGTTTCAGCTGTTCCATTTTTCCCTGTGCGGCGGCTTTCCTCAAATTCTCCCCGGTAAAGCAGAGGGGAACACATTTCAAGCAGGCGGTCATAAATCCGGGCGTGGGCGGTGTCCTCCGGGTGCTGCAATTCCTCCAGCGTGAGGTTGGTCGTCACAATCAGCGGCTTCCTGCTCCGGTAGCGGCTGTCAATCACATTGTAGACCTGTTCCAGACCGTATTCTGTGCCACGCTCCATTCCAAAATCGTCAATGATGAGCAGGGGGAAGCTGCAAAGGCGGGAAATATATTCGTTCCTGCCCGCAAAGCTGGCGGCAAGGTCGTTTAATATTGCTGCAAAGTTTGTCATGCACACCGGGACTTCCTGCTCCATGAGGGCGTTTGCAATACACCCGGCAAAATAGCTTTCCCAGTGCCTACCCTGCCCCACAAGAGCAGCCCGTAGTTCCCGTCCTTTATCTGTTCCCAGCGTGCCACATATCCGGCGGCGTTCTTCATCTGCGGGCAGCTGCCGTTATCGTTGGCAAATGTCCAGTCCTGCATGGTCTTGTCTGTAAAGCCCTGCCGTTTCAGCCGTTCCACCGTTTCAAGGTGGCTGCGCCGCTTCTCGGCGGCTTCCCGTTCCTTACGGGCTGCCCGCTGGCAGTCGCACTCTGACGGGTGGCGGTCACGCCCGAAAAAGGTCTTGCCCTCCGGGAAATAGGCTTCTTTGGGTTTCCGGCATTTGCCGCAGTATAAAAGCCCGTCCTCCCCGGTGTAATCCTCCGGCTCGGCTGTGGTGTCGGTCATAGGCAGTATGGTGTTGTGGATTGTATCGGTCATAGGCTTTCTCCTCCTTGAATGAATAGTCCGGTATGCCTTTCTTTGGCTTCTCTTTGGCAGCGTCCTCTGCGCCCACTTGTAAATGGTGGCTGCATGGCTCTGGTACTGCTTCCCGGTGGAAGCGATGTGGCAGGAAAGGCGGTCAAGGTAATACTCCCACTTGCCGGGAAGTCCTGTTCCAGCTCAAAGTTCTGTGTCAGAAAGAAATACATTTTATATCTGCCATAAGCGGCGGGGGCTGCCCCTCACTCGCCCTTTGTTTGGCTCTCTATTAGGTTGTTTATATTAGTTTGGTTAGGGGACGGTTTTCCGACCGTCATAAGGTCAGTTTTCCGGCTGTCAGTTGGTCGGTTTCCCGCCCTTATGAGGGCGGTTTTCCGTCCGTCAGTTGGTCGGAAAACTGTACCACTGGGATAGGCGGCACTTTCACATACAGACGGTTGGCGGCAGAAAAGCCCGTCCGTCTGCGTTCCAGCAGCCCGGCAGCGTCCAGTTCGTTCAGTGCGCCCTTTATGGTGGTGCAGCCTTTATCCAGCATTTCCGCTATCTCTGCTATGGGGTAGACAATGTATGTCCGTCCTCGCTGTCCTGCCAGCCGTTCTTCTGCGAAAGGGTGGAACGGTCTAACAGCAGCGCATATAACTCTTGCGGTGTGGATAGGTCTGTTTCCAGCAGGAAACGGGGTAAGGCGGGCAGCTCCGTTCCTGCGGTCATATAATCAGCGATAGGGTTCACCTCCTTGTGGTGTCTGTCTGTGGGTTCTGTTACGCTTTTAGGGGGCGTTTTTAAGGGAAAAGGATAAATGTATCACGCACCCTTTGACACCCTCCAAAAAAGCCTTGATTTATGCGGGTTTGAAATGCCCTAAAGCGTGACATTTCTCCCTTTGTTTCCGCTTCCGTTTGGCGGCGTTTATCCGCTTCATGCGTCCGGCGCAGTCCGGGCAGTATTTCCCGGTTGGATTTGGGAAGAAGAACGCCCCGCAGACAGCGCAGCGTTTCCGGCTTCCCCGGCGCAAGAGGGCGGCTTCCAGTGCTTCATCAGGGGCAGGACAGCGGCGGTAAACCAGCGGCAGAGCAGCGAATAGCTGATACTCTGTACACACGCAAGGCTCGCCGTCCTCCAACAGCAGGCAGTTCCCGCTGTCATAGTTGCAGCACTCATGCACAAGGCGGCGGGCTGCCCGGTACTGGCGGTAGTCCATGCGGGGGATATTACCGTTCATGGCTCTGCTCCTTTCTGCACTGCGGCTCGCTCCGGCGTAAAATCTGGTCGATATTGCCCTTGACAGTCTGCAAGCGGCGGTACTCCTCCCGTTTTGCCCGGTAATCGTTGTAGCCGCTGTTTTTCTCTTTGATAAGGCTTTCAATCTCTGCTTGCAGGGATTTATAGCTCGGCAGCTTGAAATGCCGTTCTCCTGAAATAGCGGGCGGCTGCGTCTGCTATGATAAAGTCACTTTCATGCTTCTGACGGTAGGCTGCTTTTGCTTTGGCGTTTTTCTGCTGTTTCAGCCCGTCCCGGACAGGGCGGGTCTTGAATAGGCAAGCACCTGCCGTTGCAGCCCTTTTCCCGTTCAGCGTCTTTCCACCTGCTTCAACCACGCAAGGCTTTCCTGCATGGCGGCATAGGCGGCAGAACAGGCTTCGTCCAGTTCCTCGGGGAGGAAAAGCCGTACTGCTGATAGGCGGTAACGGTAGCTGCCATTTGCTTTAGGTTGTGCTTTGCCGCCCAGCGGTCATAGCCCACGCCCTTGCCCTCGGCTCGCTTGGCTTCCCGGCGCTGCAAGGTGTTGTCTGCCGGGGTGGTTTTGCAGCTTTTCCCCTTGTAACGGCTTTTAACTGCGGCAGGGTATTCGGGTATGGCTTTGGTCTGTTCGGCAGCTCTGTGGGCGTTCTGCGTGAGCAGGGCAAGGACAGCAGCCTTGTCAAAATCGTCCCCCAGCTTTCGGGCTGTGATAGGCTTTGTCCTGTCCGGCGTGAGGTAGGAAAGCCGCCCCGGCTCTCCTTGACGGTCACACCTCCCGCAGCAAAGGGAAGAAAACTCGTCAAAGCTGCCAGCTTGGGAAAGTGCCTGCCGTATCGTCCGGCGCAGCTTCGCCTTGTCCGTTTCAAACTTGGTGGGCTTGGTCGGCTGTCCTGCGGCTTCTCTGGCGGCGTTCTTTGTCAAGGGCAAGCTGCCCTTTCCGCCCAGTATTCCCGTTCGGTTATCCGTTCCTTGCTGCCGTTCAAGAGGTCGATTTGGTAAAGCCCCTCCCGGTGGCACATTTCCATGACTTCGCTCTTGAAATATTCCATAGCGGCGTTGGTGCAGCGGTGCTTGCAGCCCTCCAGCGTGTCGGCTGGTCTGTCCATGTAGGGCAGAAGCGGGACTTCGTAAATCCGCAGGAGTTGATGACGATATGCACATGGATATTCCCGCTGTGGTTATGCCCGTCCGGGTGGGTGCAGATTAGGGCTTGTGTCCGGGGAAATGCTCCTTGCAGAACTGCTCGCCCAGCTCCTGCGCCCGCTCTACGGTCAAGCCGTTGTCTGTCCCGTCCCGTGGGTCAAAGCTGATGATATAGTGGTGGCTTTTCACATCTTCCCGTTTTTGGTTTTTCTCATAGCGGAGATTGGCTCGCATACAGGCAACGGCGAAATCTTCGCCCCGCAGTTGAGGGAAGAAATGCGGTAATCCTCCTCGGTATCAGCCGCCCGTTTTCATCAAGGGTGGCTTTCATGGTAAACTCGTCATGCTCAAATGTGAGATAGGTTCCGCTGCGCCATAGTCGGCGTTTTTAGAGCTGATATGTTTGAATGTTGCCAACAGCGTCACCCACTTTCTGCAAGACTTCAAACTTTAGGGCAGCAAGGTCGGAAACCGCCGCCCGTACCTCCCCGGCAAGCTGCGGATAGGGACTGTGCCACCTCGTTCAGCGTCCGGGCTATCTGGTTTAAGTTGCCGCCGATCCTCCCGTATTCGGCGGTCAGCTTCCCGACAGCGGCAAGCAGCTCGTCATTGATGGGGAAACGGTTATGATGGGGCGTATGGCTGCCCCGGTTATGGCTTGCCGGATAAACTCGGCTTGGCTCATGTGGTAAGCAGAAAGCCGCTGGGCAAACTCGGCGTATTCTTCCTCGGTCATGCGTGTTTTGACTACACGGCTGTGGTGCGGCGTGTTGTATCGTTTCATAGGTGGTTGACCTCCTTTCTGTGCGTGGTGTCCTCTCACCAATAGGAGAAAACAGGTGTGAAGCGGAACTGTTTTGAAAATCCGAAAAATATTTTGAGGGTTTTTCAGCGGCGCAAGCCGCATAAGCAGGGTTTGGGAAGGCACTCCCAACAAGATCTTCGCAGGGCAAAATGAGCGATAAGCGAATTTTGGCACCTCGGTAGAATCTTGCTCTAAGAAACTGCCGGTCTGCCGCTCACTTCCTACCGCCACTTTTCGGGAAATCGCAACCAGTTTTTCATAAAAGGCTGCGGGCTGGCGTTCTCCTCTTCTGGCAAAGACTTTTCCGGCGGCTTGGTCTTTCCCAACAATAAGGCGTTTCAGAAGCTGTGTTTTGCCCGCTGCTTGATAGAAAACGGGAATTTCCCCGCTCACTTATCAGTACCGATACTTTCTCGATTTGCCAAAATGGCGCAAAAAGCAGCAAATCTTTTCAGACTTACTGTTCATGTGCCGCTATGGGGCAGCGGTTATTCAGTTGTAAAATAAAAGAGGGCGGAGCACTTGAGCTGTCGCTCCTTGTCTACTCATCAGCAAGGCGGACGGGCTGTCAACGACGGCGCGGAGCGACGTTCATCTTGTCGTTGACTGGCTCGGCTGGCTTTGCTATTTATCCGTCAAATAAAAATCGTTGTTTTAATTCTGAATCTTAATTATAGACGCGGGGTAAATATTGCCCCCGCGCCTAAACTTATAGTAGACGGTTATTTATTGTTTTAATAGTACAAATATGTGACATAACCAATAATACTAAAAACGATTATTATGCCTAATATTACAAGCAATGTAATAATTAGCTTTTATGCCGCATATCCTTAGTCCCTCCAGTAAGAAATGCTTGTGTCGCCGTCGGAATATGCTAATAACTCCGTAGATATTTCCAATCTGAACACTAAGTCCCTCAATCGGTCCTAACTTGTAATAGAATGTACCTTTGGCATGAACTACATTACCACTAATATATGCACTCTTCGATGTTGTATCTGTCTGAACAAGCGGATTCAAATTTTAACAACAAATGCGTCATTGTAATAAATAGTAGTAATGGTACTGCCGGACACGCTATACCCGACTTCAATTCGATATTCAAGTATTTCTATTCCCAAAATATCTACGGTTGACGTACCCACGCATCATATCTGGTAGACCTAGCTGCTCCTAAATCTGCTCCAGAAGCTACTTCTCTGTCCGGTCATAAGTAGTTGCTCTTGTAATTCCCGGTGCAACTAAATCTCCGCTGTAGGTTGCAGGATCAAGCAAGTAGTCAATAAATTTTTCCTGCTCATCTGCACTAAGTGCTTCAAATTTCTGCAAATCCTCCGGAGATTCCTGCGCCAAAATTCTTTATATTCATTCACGGTCAAAGCTGAATCCGGCGCTTTTTCAGCTTCAAACACTGAAACAGAAAAACTCATTACCAGAGCAAACGTCAACAGAACCGAAAATAACCTTTTAAGTTTTTTCATAAACTCACCTCATTTCTAAAGTAATAAATAATCCGTCTACTATTTATTCATTAGTATTTCACAAGGTAAGATTAAGTAATTCATGTCTTTATTATACCAGAATATTTTTGATATTTCAATTAGATTTTTTGCTTTTTTTCGGAATAATGGGCTGTTGTCTATCAAATTCTTTTGTGTTACTTTACCGCACATGAGCATTTGCGCCAGGGTTGTCGTTGCCGTAACCTTCCAACAGGTTGATGACACCCCAGATACCAAGACCAGCGCCCAGAGCGATAACGAGAGTCTGAAGAACGGTAATTGCCTGTTCAAAAAATGCCATAAATAATATTAGCCGGAATCTGATTAAAAAATAGGTTTGTCATGTTTCATAGGCATACAAAAGCCGGAACAATCTGCCGCCCGGTTTCCGGGGGCATGATTCCGGCTTTCCTCCTTTTTCATTATTTTTCTTGCGATTGTCCGCTTTGTACGCCAATGGCCTCAACAGAGGCAGTTGCGGCAAATAGATACGATCACTCCTTTCTCAGCGGAACCGTATTACACGCCCTCCGTGTCTACTTCATATACATCGCAGACCTCATCAGGCTTGAGTTTTAGTCTGGCAGACAAAAATGCTTCAATATCAAAGGTATTTCGCTTGTCTGCATCAGCTGTGTATTTGAAATTAGGGTGTCTGGTAATGTCATACTTGTCTGAAAGAAACGGACGCACACCGCGCAACTGCAAGATGCACTTGCCGCCATCCATAACTGCCAGCTCGTCCTGGCTCATCAGCTCTTTTCCCAATTTCTGATAGTTAAGCGAGTGGGAGGTTCCCGTCCCCGGCTCTCTCCGGTGTTGTAAGTGTCTATGGTCTCCTTTCCCAGAACAGCCGCCAGCTCTTTCAGCGTTGTTGGCTCTTTGCCACCCAGGAAGATGGAAGTATCCATATTGCCGATGATGGTATCGGCATTATCTTTGTAAATTGCCTTGAGCTGGCTCTGTGCCTGCAACACCAGACAGGCAGAGATTTCACGGCTTCGGATGGTGGCCACCAGCTTTTCCAGCTTCGGAATCTGCCCGATGTTGGCACACTCATCAATCAGACAGCGCACATGAACTGGAAGCCTGCCGCCATACACATCATCGGCCTTTTCACAAAGCAGGTTGAATAACTGGGTGTAGCACATGGAAATGAGAAAGTTAAAACTGTCATCCGTATCACTCATAATGAGGAACAGAGCCGTTTTTCTGTCTCCCAGCGTATCCAGTTCCAACTCATCGTAGGATGTAACCTCGCGCAGCTCCGCAATATCAAATACGGCCAGACGCGCACCGCAGGAAATCAAAATCGACTTAGCGGTTTTTCCCGCCGCCAGCTTATATTTCTTATACTGCCGCACCGCGAAGTGGTTTGGCTTTTCCGATTCCAGTGCATCAAACATCAGGTCTACGGGGTTTTTGAATTCCTCGTCATCCTCACGGACTTCCATGGCGTTGATGAACTCGATGAGGGTGGAGAAGTTTTGCTCCTCCACCGGAGCTTCATAGTGGATATATCCAATCAACGCGCAATACAGCAATGTTTCCGCCTTGACCCAGAAATCGTCTCCGGCCTTGCCTTCGCCTTTGGTATTGGCAATCAGCGTTGTTACCAGCTTCAAGATGTCCTTTTCCGAATGGATATAGGCGAAAGGGGTTATAGTGCATGGACTTCTTGAAGTTGATTGTATTTAGGACCTTGATTCGGTACGGCTCATAAATGACCTTGCCGTGCTTATCCTTCATGGGCTTTCCGTCCTTCCCCAGCTTGGGCGCACCCCTTTGGAGCATTTTTCCGCACTCCACCAAAATGGTTCCCTTCGGGAGCGTTCTGTCAAGATAGAAAACGGAAAAGTCACAAACAATTTTCAATTTAGAAATTTGCTGTTCTTACATCATCACGCATCAGTCGCTTCATCTTATCCTCCAGAGTGTCCTTGCTCGTCTTGCTGAAATGAACGCCGATGACATAGGTGGTGTTGCCCATCCTCATATTGAATGTTCCTGCCGGAGTTGCCTTGGGTTTCTTTGTGGTGTTTGTGTTCTGGTTCATGCGATACCTCCTTGAAATGGAAAAAGCCAGACAGGGTGTGTCGGCAACGAAGTCCGGCAACGGGCTTCAAAACCTGTAAAACACCTTATCTGGCTCTTTATACTATTATTTATTTCTTTTGATTTTCTCCGTTGCTTTCGTTGCTGGAGAAAGAAAAAGCCTTGTGCAGCAAGGACTTTTAAGGGATTTGCCCGGCAACGGGTCGGCAACGGATTGCAACCAGCCATGCAACGGGGCAGCATTTTCAGAACGGAAGCTCCATCTGACTGAGTTCTTCATCGGTCAACTCACGAAACCGTCAGTAAAATTCCCGTCCGTTGCTGATAGCCCGTTGTCGGGCGGCTTGATGTGTTCCCATCCTCGCTGTCTGCCGTACTTGGCAAAGATACGGGGATTGGAAAATGCTTTCCATCCGTCAATGCTGTTGTTCATGATTTCGTTTATCTCTCGGATTTCCCATTGCTTCGGCTCGTCAAAGGCGTGGTTCAGAGCTTCGGCATAGATCAGCTTGGAGCAGACCTGTGTGCCATTGTAGTTATCAAGGAAAGACTGTATCAGTCCCGCCTTAGTGTCCTCCGGCATGAATTGCTTTTGCAGTTCTCGCAGTTCCTTTTCCATAGCCTTTGATAGTGTCAGCTTCAACGGGAAGTTCTGATAGATGAACATGGCTTCTGCCCACATCTTATCAATGTAGGCTCTCGATGCGGCTTCATCTTCCAAAATGTGAATCTCGGCTCGTTCGGAATTTACCATGATGGGCATAAACCTACGATTGCCGGAACGGTCAAGGGGCAGGAAGTCCAGAGTGTTGGAGCTGCCACCAAACACACATTGTCTGAGCCTGTCTGCCGGATGGGTTTCATACGGCACTTTATAGGTCTCTTTCGGTCTGCTGATAAAGGATTTGATTTCCTCAATGCTCTTGGCATTGGCTGTGGCAATCATTTCCGACATTTCGATTATCCAATGCCCCTGCATCTTGCGATATACATTCTCATCGTCAATCTTGCGGAGATCATCGGAAAACCATTCATCTTTGACTGCAAGCAGTCGGAAGAAAGTGGACTTTCCTGCACCTTGCCCACCAACGAGACAGAGCATGACTTCAAATTTACAGCCGGGTTTGAATACTCGGTGAATCGCTCCCAACATGAACAGTCGCAGACATTCATAGACATACTCGCTTTCCTCTGCGCCGAGAAATTTTGTCAGAGCATAGCGGATGCGTTCTGTGCCGTCCCATTCCAGACTGTTCAAATAGTCTTGTATAGGGTGGTACTTATTGTTGTCCGCTACGATGCTGATTGCTTTCTGGATTTTCTTCTCGCTGGTCAGAGCGTAGTTATCTTCCAGATAAAGCATAAGATAGTTTAGGTCGGTGTCCGTCAGCGTGGCAGTTTGCTTTTTCCACCATAGCGTTTTCACAATATCCACTCGCTCTGTCAACAGATTGTAGCTGACAGCCCCTTGCAGAAGTGGGTCTTTCATAAAGACGGTCAGACAATTTCGGATGCTGTTCTTAATTGCTCCGCTATCGGTCAAGTCCAGACTTCCTCTGACTTCTGCTATGCCTTGGCGCAGATCTTCTTTCTGCAAATCGCTGTTCAAGTTTCATCACCTCTTTTCTTTGCTCGGCAACCAGAGCTTTCTTCGGGAGGGCCGTACAAGAGAATATCAAGCAGATATTCGATATAGCTTTCTCTTTGCAGGGCTTCCACGAACAGGGGATGCCATTCATCCCCCGGCTGTTTCGGTGCGTACTGCTGTTTCCACGCTCGGAGAGAGTGGAAGTAATCGGTCAGCACCTTATAGCATCGGTTTTCTTCCTGTTGGTATCTCTGTTCCGGGTAGGTTCTCTTATTTTGGTCTGACAGACGGTTTCTGTTTGCTGTCATAGCCAATACCAAAATCATCAGCCAATTTCATAGCGGCTTCTTTGCTCGGCAGTCCGAACAGACGGGAAACAAAATCAACTGCATCTCCGTCCGCTTGACAAGCAAAGCAATGGAAACGCATATCCACTTTCATGCTCGGATTTTTGTCATTGTGGAAAGGGCAGACTGCCATGCCGTTGCGGTTGACATGGATGCCGTACATCTCTGCCGCCTGTCGGGTGGTAACATTGCCTTTACTGCTTCAAATACATTCATTGCATCATCCTCAAAAAAGGCACTCGACATTTTCGTAAGAGAAAACGGCAAGTGCCTGTTAGAGTTCCATATTCTGTTTTTTCTGTTTGTGCTGCGGAGATTTCTGCCCGGCTGTTTCTTGTCCTGCTCCTGCAGGAACTTCATTTTCTCTGTAAGAGAGTGCTTCGGTTCGGGCTTCTTCTCGACCTCTGCCTGTTCCGGCGTGAGGACTTTACCAATCCAATAACGAATATCTTTCATCGGCTGTAATTCTTCTTTGACGGTAGCAAGCTGTCCGGCAAGCTCGGTGTGGGTTGCTTTCAGACCGTCATACTCTGTTTGCAGAGCATCCAGATTGACATTCAAATCCACGCCCTGCTTTTGAGATAGCGGAATGCCTTATTGAAGCTGTCCAGTTCGTCCTTGTGCTTTTCAGCATAAGCGGCTTGCCTTGATTTCCAACCGATTTTCAGATACTTGTCATGGACTGCCTTGTGGGTCTGGCAATCTGCCACGGCGTTCTGTATGCCGGTAATGACTTTCATTCGGGAAGATGCTTCATATCGGCATTGATTGTCCGGCTTTTCGTTCACGCCTTGCAGGGCTGTGTCCAAATCTTCCAGAGTGAACAGCTCATGCTCTTTCAAGTAGATCAGAGCTTTGAGACAGCTTTCAGATCATCGGCTGTGCCTTTCTGCTGTCCGTACCTCGACCACTGCTGCGCTCCGCTTTTCGCAGATTCATATAATCACGGAGAAGTTCGAGAGAGTGGGCGAAGCATTTTCTTTCCGCTTCCATTTCCGCAAAGGCTTCTTTGGTAGCTGCCACAATATCCGCAATCCAGTTTCGCAGATTTTAATGGTGCTGCGGATAGCGTTCATCATGCGGTTAGCGGCTTTAATATCTCGGTTGAGATTTCCGATATTGGTTTCAATGCCCTTGCGTTCCAGCAGACACGGCGGCTCCCATGTGGACTGTCGGGATAATGTCAAGCCCCTGTCTTTCATAGGAACGCATATCCACACGCTCGGCACTTCCGGCAAGCTCCAGATATTTATTCTGAACAACCTCCCATCCGTGTCGCCATTCCTCAGCGTTATACTGTTCGTTCCAATCAACAGTATCTTCCTTGTGGCTTTTCCATCTGCCGGACGGAAGTTTGATACGCTCGCCGTTCTCGTCAAGGTCATAAACCTTGCGGCTCTTGGGCATCCACTTTCCATTTTCATCAATGGCTCGCATTGTCAGCATGATATGACAATGGGGATTGTGTCCCAGTGGGTCTGGGTCATGGATTGCAAAATCACAACATTCCCTTTGATACAAAATGCTCACGGCAGTATTCCTGCATCATCTGCGGATACATTTCCATCGGCACTTCTCTTGGCAGGCAACAACGAAACGCCTTGCAAGCTGTGAGTTCCATTGTTTCTCTACTCTCGGCAGAGTTCCAGAGCGTTGCTCGGTCTGCATATTCGGTGGGGCATTGGTCGGCAACATGATTTCCGTAAACCACTTCCTTTTGCTTTCTGCGGTGGTCTTTGTTTTTCTGGTCGTACTCGGAAAACAATTTTTCTCCGGCTTGGTAGGCAGCTCCGGCAACAGCAGAACTGCCCTTACTTCTGAACAATTCGTATGTTCAGATGGGGTACTGGCATTTTGATTGAACCTCCTTTCTCGGTAATAAAAATGACCGATACTTTTCAGCACGGTCGGGTGAAAATATAAACTTGCTGACGGTGAATGATTGCGGACAATCTCGATTGTCGGGCAATCAGTTCATCGGCGGCAAGTCCTTAGCTGTCGCGACAGCAAAGCCCGGATGTTCAAGGCTTTCGGCAGCTCCCATTTAGAAATCGAGCGTCGTCCGTTGTCGTTTCTCGCTTCTCAATCAGCAAGTCCAGCTTCTTTGAACGGCTTTGGTCATGGAAGATGAAAGTCAAAAGCTCCATCACATCATCGTCCGTCAGCAAGGTCGGCTCTCGCAGAAACTTCTCCAACATTCCGGCACGAGTGCAAAGTCGGTGGGTTCTTTCGCTTCGGGTCAACTGTTTCAGCTTGTGTTCCAACTGCTTTTCCTTGTGCTTGGCTGCGGTCAGCTTCTTCTCCAATCCGTGTTGCTTCTGTTTCAGTTTTTCCAATTCTTCATTGGGCATCGGGGCAACCTCCTTTCAAAAGGCAAAACAAAAGCGACCAACTTTTACGGTTGATCGCCTTTGGCTTGGTCATTATTTACTTTTCTTAATTAGGCACAGGCCCAAGACCTAAAACACCCGCAAGGAAGAACAAAACAACAATGCAGATTGGAATTAGTATCAACGCTCCAGCCAAGATGAATGTCTGCAAGCAAGGCAGTTTATTTTTCTTGCGCCAAATCCCATATATGACAAGTGCGACACTCGCAATCAAACAGATTACGGGAAAATAGGCAAAAGCAAAGCCCATCCAGCCCATACCGTCAATAAGGAAAATCAAGAAAAGAGCAGCGGCTATGCAGCCCGCAATTTTCAGAATTGATCTCCGTTCAGCCTTGCGCTGCAATTTCACAAGTTCAAAGGTATCAGTCAATGCAACGGCAGCAGTATCGGGGCTGATCTCGGCTTCGACTATTCTTTCAGAGCGCATAACCTCCAATACGCTCAACCCCAAAGCGTCAGCCAATGGCTCAATCGTGTTTATGTCTGGAAACCCCAAACCACGCTCCCATTTGCTAACAGCCTTGTCGGTTACTTGCAGTTTTCTTGCCAAGTCCATTTGTGTCATGTTTTTTTCTTTTCGCATGGCTGCGATAAATGCGCCAAACTTTTTTGCGTCCATAATGCAAACCTCCTTTTGCTTGTTCGCTTATAGTGTATAGCCGCATTGAGAAGTATTGCAACCGACGCTTTGTTTAGTAGTTGCTTTTTTTCATACTCAACGGAAAGTTTAGGAGAAAAACTATAAAATAACTTTACTCAATTCTAACTTCTACACCTTCAACCTCAACATAAACCGTTATGTCTGTGTCGGTATCATTTTGCATAGATACACCGATTTTGAACCATTCGCCCGTTATTGCATCAAACTCAACAGGCAGTCCAGGAGTTAGATATGTTGCCACATATCCAGTTTCAACCATTTCATTTACTGGTGACAAAACAACCTCTGTATCCCCAACCCTCGCCAGAAGAAATGGTTATCTTTTTGCCCGTTGCTGATATTTCTTCGTCCGAATAAACGAATGCTTCTGTACTTCCAGCGGGTATAGTAATTCTAATTTTGTAGGTGTCATTCTTCTCACAGCCTACTAAAGCAAGAACACAGACCAATGTTAAAACTAATGCTATGTATTTTCTCATATTTCACAAGCCTCCTATTTTTATTGCCTCACCTATATACTTGCAATCCAGAGCGAAAAACTACATCAAAATCAAAAGTTTTACTATTTATCTCCCACTAATCTGATAGCGATTGTATGTCAACTTTCCAATCAAGGCAAAAACGACAGCCAAAACAGCGTATACAAATGGAGCATACTGATATGCCGCCAAAGTGCTGCCACCAACAGAAAGTGCAGAATAACGAAATGCACCATTGAGCGAAACCAAATTGCTCGGCAGCAGATACCATATCTCTGAAAGTAATTTCAGATTGGCGGGCATTTCCATAATAAACATCGTCACAAGCATAACACCCGTTATCGTTCCAATCGTGGCAACGCTGTTCTTTGTCAGTTCGGAAAACATCATAGTAAACAGGCTCACCAATGCAGCTCCGGCAAAGGACAACGCAACCAAAATCAAAGCAGCCTGTCCAATGGTAAGATCAAACGGACGGAGCAAGACAAATTGAAATATGGTATTATACCCATCAAATCCATACAGGAAAGCGACTATACCAAACATCAACAGAGAGAGAAGCAGCGTAAAGCCTATACCAACCGTCAAGCCCGCAAGGATTTTTGCGGCATACAGTTTTTTCTTGCCCAACCGAGTACATAGAATGACCTGATCTGTTTTGCGGGTGTGCTCCACAGTAAACACCGTGGAAAGGCAGATTGCGATAAACATGATTTCCATACAGGCAATAAACTTCATCATATCCGTGATCTGCTGCCAGCCATCAAAATATCCATGATAAACAATCGGCTCGTCAAATGAAATGCTTTCACTTAACCCTGCCGGAGTATTTGCTTTTAACTGTGCATTTAGCCGTTCATAAAATGCTTCGCTGTCACATTCTAATATTTCTGCACTTGCCTGTGTCCCCAATGTTCTGCCTATGAGATTATATACATCTAAATACGGGAGTGCTTCTCTGTAATTTCCATTAAAAATAAAATTCTCATACGCAGGGCGCATTTCATCAATCAGCGTTTGGTCTATGGCTCTGCTGGAGATCAATTCCGCAGCTTCACGCTCTGCCCGGTTTGCTTCATATCCATTTAAGGAACTGTCGTAATATTCTCTGCTCTGCGGCAGAACAGCACTTGCTACGCCAAATGAGAAGTCCCACAAGCATCACGCAGCCTGTGATCCAGAAATTTTCCTGCTGTTTATTTTCGTAATTCAAACTTATACAGCGCAAAATACTCACTCCTCCTCAAATTCTGCAAGGTAAAATTCCTCTAAATTTTCAATTTCAGCAGCCGTTGTAAATGATTTGCCCTGCTTTCATCATAAGCACCGTATCTGCGATATGCTCAACATCTGAAACGATATGCGTGGACAAGAGAACAATGCTGTCCTTTCCTAAATCCTTTATCAAATTACGGAAACGCACACGCTCTTTGGGATCTAACCCGGCAGTCGGCTCATCTAAAATGATGATTTTCGGGTCATTTAGTAGTGCCTGCGCAATGCCAAGCCTTTGCTTCATGCCGCCGGAATAGGTTGCAATTTTCTTTTGCCCACATCGGAAAAGGCTCACTAATTCCAGAAGCTCTTTTGCTTTCCTTTTGCTTCTAATTTTGTCAATCCTTTTAGTGATGCCATATACATCAAAAAATCCCAACCGCTGAAATCGGGATAATACCCGAAGTCCTGCGGAAGATAGCCCAACTCTGCCCGGTATTCCTCGGAAGAAACATCTAACCCATCAAAGGTTACTGTACCTCCTGTCGGTTTCAAAATCCCGCAAAGCATACGCATGAAGGTTGTTTTCCTGCGCCATTTGCTCCAAGCATCCATAGACGCCGTTTGTCAGTTGCAAGCTTACCCTGTCAACGGCTATTTTGTTTTCATATTGTTTTGTCAGTCTGTCAATGCAAAGTTCCATAGGAATCCTCCGTTTTCTTGAATGTCTGATAAAGCTCCTTCGCCGTAAACATCATCAAGAGTAGAGCGATCACTACCCACCAGACTAAATAATTTGTTTGAATAAAAGTTAGCCACATATCGAAGTGTCATATTTGCGTACTTACACAAACAGCTACCGCCATACAACCGTAAATAGCTTCTTTATTCCGAAAATGGCGGACAATATACAAGCTGATACTTGTTGTCAGCAAATAAGGTACAAACAAATATACTCTGTTTGCACAAGGGAAATACTATTTGCGATATGACAGATTGGGATTATGATACAGAAAATCGCAAAATTAAAAATACCAAGATGGTCAGCCTTGCCAGCACAATATTTTTAGTGAAAAGCGGGAAGCCATTTCCAATTCATTCATTCCATACAGCGTAGATTTTGCACTCTGTAATAAGAAGCAAGGCAAGGAATGGGGTAAAAGCAGATACGATCCATACCGTGTTCGCTTGCGAAAGAAGCACCCCACACCGCAGGTAAAACGATCAGTACGGACAACAGCCATATACTTTCTTTAATGAAAGGGATTTGACTGAATATAAATGCTTTGGTACTGATATGCGGTCTGGGCAGCGAACGAACAAACTGTGCCTTGTCCCTCGGCGCAGGTGCATCAAAAGCCTTTGCGATTTGCTTTTTCAATCCTCTATTCATACGAAAATCCTCCTCTGCAACTCTGTTTTGAGATATTTCAATATCCTTGAGATTTTGCGATATATAGCAAAACGAGAAAGCCCGGTGATCTTACATATTGAAGCAATTGGAAGTTCATTTGCATATCTCAGCAGCAATAGCTCCTGCTCGTCCTGTGGGAGTTTATAGATCAACTCTTTCAAGGCAATGCTGTTTATCCATTCTTCCGTCGGGTCATAACCCGGATCATCGTTTGTTTCGCTTATAATTTCTTTGCTGTTTTTGCGATATTCCTCGATACATAAGTTGCGGGCAATCGTATAAAGGTAAGGAAGTTCTTTGCTGCTATCAAGACTTAAATTTTTGCTGAAATAACGCAAAAATGTTTCTTGCGTAATATCTTCCGCTGTTTGGCAATGGTGGACTTTGAAATAGCAGTAACGGTATATTTTGTCATACTGTTCACTTAAGTCCATAGCGTTCAAACCTCCTTTCACTATGTATAACGGTTTTCCTACATCAAATGTGCGGAAAACTTGAAAAAATTCAAAAATTTTTGAGAGAGCAGCGGCGATATGGCGGTTAGCCAGATCGCCGCTGTTTGTCAGGTTGTCACATATATTTTACTTGATTTTGTGACAATCTCAAGATATAGCATGTGAACATTCAGTGTAGGTTTTCACTTTATTAACCGAATATTTCCGTTTTCGCACTCCCTATATCTCTACACCTCGATATAATTGCGGACAAAACATCGGATGCAGACCCGACATTTTGACCGCAAATCAACCTTTAAACGCTACATTATTCCGTGTGACTGTTGAAACCGTTTTGCTTGGCGTTCTCGCTTGCCTTTCGTCTGCGTTCCTCGCTCATTGGCGGTTGCAGACGGATGGACAGTCGGACTTGTCCAGAAGATAGGACACGCCGCCTTGCTCGTAGGTCTTTTCCAATCGGCAAAGGTCGGGGTGCTTCTTGGAGAACGCCGCCAGTCTGTTCCTCAATCCGGCATTGTAGGTCTGATGTGTGCTGTGTCCCCCCTCGTTGAACAGAACGATGGTTTTCATACTTCGTCAGCTTCGCCATAATCGCCCTCCATATCATAGGTGCTGACTGCCAGCTTCATAGTCAGTTCTGCATCGTAGTAACTTCCCATTTCCATTCGGAGTGTAGAAGAAACAACGATACATTTCGCCCATGCCACTCAGTTTGGCTGCAAGATTGCAGAACAGCTTCCGGCGGCGGGGTCGGTGATAGCTGCCAACAGGCGCAAACGGGCAATCGTTGCCTTGTGGTTAGGACAACCAAAGGTGTAGAGAGCTTCTTTCCATAATGTTCATCTTCATAGTGTTTTCCTCCTTGAATTTTGAATTAAAAGCGACAGAGACTTCACAAGGAAATACCTGTCGCTTGGTTTACGATATGAAATTGTAGGGTCCTGGCTTTTTAGCTCATTCGCGTAGATCAGTTCGCCCTTGATGGTTTCCTCTGCCTGTGCAACACAAGCGTTCATCTGGCGCACCCATTCAATTTGGTTCTCGGCTTTCAGTTGCTCCGTCACGCCGTAATACTTCATAAGCTGCGGCAAGATCACATCCATTCGCTTCTTTGCGGTGGCTTCAATCTCCGCACAATGCTCATAGAGTGTTTCTGCCTCAGTACCATTTCAGAGAATACGATGGGGTGTGCCTGTCGCAGATACTCTCTACGCATCCGTCCCCACTTGCCGAGACGGATATTGGGGTTCTTCAACTTGATGTCGGGGATGTAGTAATCGCCGGATTTGATAAAGTTCAATTCCATAGTGACCTCCTTATTTGCTTTGTTGAGATTGGGGTTCAGTTCGTTCATGCCGGAATATCCTCCTTTTGGCTTTCTCTTTGATGGTATTCATCCCTGCGTTTGGCAAGGTGGGCTTCATGCATCTGGCAATAGCATCGGGTCTCCTGCTTTGCATCAGCTTTCATCTTCTCTGATAGCT
>SCPN01000370.1_pt1 | contig 85743 bp, 99 predicted proteins | sample 6106831 | NCBI WGS metagenome assembly SCPN01 (sample SAMN10720447, study PRJNA508395) | human gut metagenome | isolation source: Participant 1, 0 month
CTGATGATTCCGTGATATAGATGACCCTAATGCTTCTCAGAGGAAAGACTTGCAATAGTGCTTGGTACTGGGGAGATGGTCTTCATGAGCAGACTATAGACTCCTGTGACTACACTAAAGATACCAATGTCACATGGCGTGGATTCATTAAATGTGGCTGCTGCCAGTGCAGTGGCATTTTGGGAGCTTGCTAAATAGTCTGATGAGAGTGCTTTATATTGTAAATTTTGACATTTTCGTCAGCACTGTTTCTAACTTCAGTTCCTTCGCATACGCATCCAGTGGTAAATCCGCATAGTTGTGCTATCGCAGAAGGCACTTTGGCGGCTGCAGTCAGTTTTATCATCTGATATGCCGTAGATGTTGGATTTATTGGTATTATACTGTTTAAAGTTTTGCCGGCTGTAGATATTCTGGTCGGTATTATGTGTATTGGCATTATATATCCCTGTATTATTCATGAATAGTCCTCCTGATTGATGCTTGTTTATTTGTGTTTTGTTTATTTGATGTTTTAATTTGATTTTTATTTGCAGCTATCCTGAATATGCTGAATAGTTACTGTTATTTTTCATCCTGAGTATGAGTTTAGCATGTGCTGTGAGTAATTATTTTATGTATCTTATTTTTAATTGCGATTTCGTTTAGATGCTTTTTTAATTAAAATTGTAGCAATCATAAATATAATTTACACCTTTGTACATAATAATGCTGTCAGGAGGTGATTAAATGATTCTAGAAAAGAAACAAACGCTATTGAAGATTTAAAAACACAGGAACAGGCATGCATAGAGAAGTATACCAAATACAGCAATCAGGCAAAGGATCCGGTGCTTAAGGAGCTTTTTGAAGAAATAGCAAGGGATGAGCAAAAGCATTTTGACTCTTTGGATCAGGTGATTAAAAGGGAAAGGTTCCGTCAGTTGACTGCAATGATTCTAAGGGGAAGAATTATAACCCTGCTGCAACATACGATTCGCTTGGCAATTCTGAGGACAAGAAAGCTGACTGTTATCTGGCTACAGACTGTATAGGAACAGAAAAGCTAGTATCCGGCGAGTACAATTCCGATGTATTTGTATTTGGAAATTCGGATATCAGAAAGTTATTGGCAGATATACAGATAGAAGAGCAGAATCATGCTGAGATGCTATGGAAGTACAAAACTGCAAATGGTATGGCATAGATAAAATATAAAACCATAGAATTTAGTACAAAGTGTAAAACAGGACTGCCTGAATATCGACAGTCCTGTTTTATAGGTTTAGTTGCCTGTTGGAATAAAAGGTCTGATTGCACCTGCAAGCTGAGAAACCGGCATACTCTGGAGCCATACACGGCCAGGTCCGGTGACAACGGTGTTGAATAATCCTTCACCGCCGAATACCACATTTTTGATACCCGGAACAGTCTGAATTTCGAGCTGGCAGCTTCCTGTCATAGCGGCTAGGTAACCGGTATCAATCACAAGCTGCTGACCGGGTGCAAGCTCGTATTCCTTTATGTGGCCGTCAAATTCTAAAAATGCCAATCCGTTTCCTGACAGACGCTGCATGATAAAGCCCTCACCGCCGAAGAAACCTGCTCCTATTCTTTTTTGTAAAAATACGGACAGCTCAACTCCGGAGGTTGAAGCAAGAAATGCTGATTTCTGGGCAATTATTTCCTGTCGAATTGCAATCTGGAAGAGATCAGTGCATCACGGGAAAGCATGATCAAATGCTATCATTCCCGGACCACCCATAGATGTGTAGCGATTTTGGAACATACTCTCACCTGAAAATGCACGGCCAAACATTTTGCCGATGCCTCCATTTGATGTAGTCTCCATCTTCATGTTTGGAGTCATCCATGACATGGCACCTTTTTCGGTAATCATAGTCTCGTTTGCCTCAAGGTTGCAGATCACAACCGGTAATGGCTCTCCCTCAATATTGTAGTTCATAAATATCCTCCTTTGTCTTAAAAAATGGTTTGTAGAAATTTTATATCTATAATTCTAACATAGTAATATGTCACTTGACAATATAATTCATAAATGTACACGAAAGCCCAAAAATGAAATTTTAAATTCCACCACCACATTTGGTGGTGGAATTTACTCCCGCACAGTAAAGGTTTACTCTTTCATATAAAAATGGTAAGGTTATCTTTCTTTCTGACAGCAGTAGAAAGAAGGATATCCATGAGTAAATATATTCCAGGAAACCAGAAGCACCTTTCCCTTGAAGACCGTATCTATATCGAAAACGAACTGAACAAGGGAGAAACCTTTAAGAACATTGCCCGCTTTCTTTGCAAGGATCCAACAACCATTTCCAAAGAAGTAAGGGCTCACCGTCTATCCGACTGGTATCACAAAGGTACTTTCTATAATGCCCATAACTTTTGTATTCATCGCTTCCATTGCCGGAAAACCAATGTCTGCGGAAAAATCATTCTCTGCGATGTAAAATGCACTTCCTGCCCCACCTGTAATCAAACTTGCAAGGATTTTGTGAAGGAACAGTGCAAAAGACTGGATAAGGCGCCCTATGTCTGTAATGGCTGCACAAAAAAGATAAATCATTGCACCATCGCCCAGAAATACAGATACGATGCACGTTTTGCTGATAGAAAATACCGTGAAAAGCTTTCCGGTTCCAGAGCCGGTATAAACATGACAAAACATGAATTACGCAAAAAGGATGGCATTGTTTCTCCTTTAATCGAGCAGGGACAATCTCCGTATCAAATCATTACCAATCATCCAGAACTGGATATGTCAGTCCGTTCCTTGTACACCTATCTGGATCAAGGTCTGTTTACAGCCAGAAACATTGATTTAAAACGTAAGCCCGGCTTCAAGCCACGAAAGTGCCATAAAACACAGATTACAAACAGAACCGTCTTCGAGAAAAGGTTATTCAGTGATTTTAGTGAGCTGCAGTTATCCTCTTTTGTAGAAATGGATACGGTACACTCATCCAGAGAATCCAACAAGACGTTACTGACCTTTTTCTTCACTAAGGAAAAGCTGTTCCTTGCCTTTCTCCTGAATCGTTGTACTAAAGGCGCTGTCCGGCTTATTTTTGACCGTTTAGAAAAACGTATGGGCACCTATGAGTTCTTATCTGTCTTTGAATATATCTTGACAGACAGAGGTTCAGAATTCGGAGATCCTGTCGCTCTTGAAACAGGACTGGATGAAATTCAGCGTACCAGCATCTACTATTGTGATCCCATGCGTAGCGGACAAAAAGGAGGTCTTGAGCAGGCTCACACCATGCTTCGCATGGTGCTTCCCAAAGGAACTAGTTTTGAATTTTTGACACAATGGGATGTGAATCTAATCGTGAATCACATCAACTCCACTCCAAGGGAAAGTCTTAATGGAAGCACGCCTTATGACGCCGCATTAGAGACACTCGGAAAAGAAACCCTAAACGCATTTCAGCTTAAGCGCATTGACCCTGATTTGGTCAATCTAACGCCTAAGCTGATTCGCTTCAACCATTAACAACCACTTAGAAATCTGCTGTCGGACTGGAAATTAAACTTTCACATTTTCCTCACATGACCGGTGGAATTTAGTCTCGCACACTACCTTCCAGTGGTCCGTTTGTCATACCATCAAATCAGTTTTTTCCAAGAAGTTACTCCTATTATAACAGAAATAAGCGTTTTGAGCTTATAAAACTCTTAGAAAATCAAGAACTTTTAAATGAGTGTGGAATTTACTTCTGCACTGGAATTTACTTTTTCAAGTTAGCTGTACACGAAAGCTTATAAATGAATACAAATTGCCTAATGAAATACACTTTAGGGATTGCGGTGTTCATATGATCTTGACTGAAACTATGTGGGAAAAGTCACAGACAGACTTGTTTATTTTATAAATATGGTTTAGAATAATACGGTTATTGTTGGATAAAAATGGTAGTAAAACTATATGTCATATAAATTGTAACAAAATAATTATATCCAATTTATAACATGTAAATAACATATTTAAGGAGATAACATAATAATGAGATTTGTAATACAGCGTGTAAACCATGCAAAGTGCACTATAGATGGAAATATAACCGGCAGCATAGAAAAGGGACTGTGCGTTTTGATAGGCATAGCAGAGACAGACACTAAAGAGATTGCTGATAAAATGATCAAAAAGCTTATAAACATGAGAATTTTTGCCGACGAGAATGACAAGACAAATCTTTCGATAAATGATGTAGACGGAAAGCTTATTGCTTATATCGCAGTTTACGCTTTATGCAAATTGTAAGAAAGGCAATCGGCCTTCATTTGTGGAGGCAGGAAGTCCTGATATGGCAAACGAGCTTTATGAATACTGCATCAGCGAGTGTGATAAGGCAGTTCCAGGAGTACAAAGAGGGGTGTTTGGAGCCGATATGAAGATAGAGCTTGAGAATGACGGGCCATTTACGATTGTACTGGATTCGGACAAGCTGTAAAAGATATAAGTATGAAAGGCATTTTTATGGAAAAATCATTAAAAAAAGATATTATAATAAACAGGCTTCCTGTAGTTATATATTTTATCCTGATTTTTGCTGCTTTAATGGTGATGATAAGTGCAGTAGCTCCGATGAGTAATCATGAGCCAAAGACGACGGATACATATTCTGATTTTTCAACAGGATGGTTAAATTGCGAGGAGTCTGAGGCTTCACTAGACCATTTATCCGGCACTACAGTAATCCATCGTACTATAACGGCAGCTGATTGTAATAAAACATTGTTTTTCTTTGCAAAAACTTCAAATATCAAGGTGTTCATAGATGGGGTATGCCAATACAGGAACAATCATTTCTGTTCACAGTTTTTTGGAAAGACACCCGGGGCTCTTTTTGTAAATGTACTTATCCCTGCAAAAAGTGATGGCAAGCTACTGGAGATTGAAATTGAAAATCCATATAAAGATGACGACAGTGCAAAGCTTGATGAAATGTACATAGGCGATATTTCTGATATCATACAATTTCAACAACAAAAAAGATTCAATTCTTTCTGTATCAGCTTTATTATTATGGTACTGGGTGTTGTAATGCTTTTACTATTTATTCCTCTTACAAGGCAAAAGATAGTAGGCATTGAGTTTTTGAATCTTGGTGTTACAGCATTTGTATCAGGCTTATATCTTACAACAGACGGACGATATCTACAGCTTGTTTTTGGAGATGCCCATATATATCATGTGATAGCAGAAACAGCCCTGAGGCTTTCTATTCTACCGTTTTTAATATTTTTAAGTCAGATGTATGAAAGCTATAGTAAACGTATAAGCGCGATACTATGCGTAATTGGCGAGATAGCATTTGCAGGCTGCTTTATCGGTGAAATAACCGAAATCATGGATTATCATGAGACACTTTTTCTGGTACATGTTGTATTTGCAATTTCTATGCTCTTTATTCTTGTTTCGACGATAAAGGGCATTGTAAAGGCACCAAAAGAGAATATATATCACAATATAGGCTGTATTGTTTTAAGCTTTATGGCTATGACGGATATCATAATTCTATGGCGAGGCACTGGACGAGAAACAAGCTATTTTATCAGACTCGGCATATTGATATTCTTTTTCATGGAAATAGTTCAAATTATAAAAAAGTTCCTTGCCTCTTATCAGCGCAATATCAAAAATGAGTTGCTTAGCAGGCTTGCTTATCATGACGGATTAACTGATTTACTCAATCGTACCTCATATATGGAAAAGGTCAAGGAGCTTGAAGATGATGAAATCCCATACATGCTGATTGCGATTTATGATGTAAACAATCTGAAAAAGGTAAATGATACAATGGGACATCAGAAGGGTGATGAGATGATAAAACGCGTTGCAGATGTGATGAGTGCTTCTCTTGGAAAATACGGACAGTGTTACCGAGTCGGTGGTGATGAATTCGTATTTATCTCGACAAAACCGGATATCGAGACCGTATTCATGAATGCAAGTAAAAAAATGATGGATAATCTCGGATGTATCACTGATGGAAATAATATAGTGCCTATCACAGCTGCCATGGGATATGCTGTGAAAAACGATAACAGCACAAAGGATATTAATGAGATAATCCGTGAGGCTGATTCAAGGATGTATGAGAAAAAGCGCTCTATGAAGCATCGGAAGGCTTAGTACATTTCATCCAATCATCGATATTGCCGTTTTGAATAGCAGAAAACAGTCTCTTCTTGACACCCGGATTTTCCATATTGAGCTGTCTGACAAGCTGCTTTACATATTCGCGCCGTGTGTGGCCGTCGTAAGGGCATGGATTCTTGCACACCGGCAAATTGTATTTATTCTTAAAGCCCTTCACATCAGACTCGCCGACATACATAAGCGGACGGATGATGGTAAGCCCACTGCCGTCCAGCTGTGTAACAGGCGCGAATGAATAAAACTGTCCCTCATATAGCAGGGAAAGAAACATAGTCTCTATAATATCATCCATATGGTGTGCGTATGCTATTTATTGCAGCCGACAGACAGCGCAAAATCATTCAAAGCTCCCTTTCTAAGCTTTGCACACCATGAGCAGGGACTAGCCTGATTCTTAGATTTCTCAAGAGATATTCTTCCAATATCAGTTTTCACCACATAAAACTCCACAGAGAGCTCATCGCACAGCGTCTTCACAGGCTCCAAATCAAAATCCTCATATCCCAGGTCAACCGCAATCGCTACAAGCTCAAAGGGCACAGGATAAAAGCTTCTGATGCCGGAAAGCGCATAGAGCAGCGTAAGAGAATCCTTTCCGCCTGAGACACCGATGGCGATTTTGTCATTTTCAGTTATCATATTGTAGTCGTCAAGAGCCTGACGGATCTTGCTGTATAATTTTTGTAATTTCATGGTAGGTATTATACTATAAATCTGTGAAAAAACAAAGTTTCGAACACAAATTAAGATTATAATGATACAAATTCTGAAAAGTGTAATATTATAGGAATAAGATATCAAATTTTTGTGGAGAAGATATTGGAGAGGAAGTTGATGAATAGAAGTCCGGGGGGCAGATTCCCTCGGATTTGGCGTAATATAAAAAAATTGGGGGACATGAGAACTATAGAATAACTATTTGACATGGTGGACAGAAAAAATTATTATAAACATAAGAATAGTAGATTTGAAAGTTTAAGGGATGATTAGGCTATGGCAACAATAAAAGATGTGGCAAAGGCAGCGGGAGTTGGAACGGGAACAGTTTCTCGAGCCTTAAGTGGAAAAGGATATGTTGATTCTGAAAAGAAAAAGCAGATAATTAAAATTGCAGAGCAATTAGAGTATGATCCTTCAGCGTTATTAAAAAGAAAAAACAATAAAAAAGTTAAAAGTGGTTTAATAGGAGTAGTTCTTCCGAATAGTTCACAACCTTTTTTCGGAAGTTTTTTGTGGCATGTAGAGAAAGCCTTGGAAATGCATGAGTATCGAACAGTAATTATTAATGTTGGAGGCTCGTCCAAAAAAATATCTGATGCGATTGACTTGGTAGATAAACATATGTTGGATGGATTGATCATAAATGCTGATGTAGATAAAAGTGATATAGAGCGATTACGATTGATTCCAGCAGTAAGCTTTGAGTGTGAAATGGGAGAAGGTATTCCGCTTGTAGCATCTGATCATATAAAAGGTGGCGAACTTGCAGCAAAACTGCTCTTTCGATGTGGATGTAAGAATGTAGCTATTTTAAGTATAAAGGCAACTGCACCTGTATATGCAAGGCGTCGTATTACAGAATGTCAGAGATTATTGAAAAAAAAGGTGTAAAAGTAACGATTGTAGAGCATGAGGGTGGATCAGAAGAGTTTCATGTCATGGAAGAAAAGATAAATGAGTATTTGAATACTCACTCAGAAGTTGATGGCATTTTTACGGAGGATGTGGAGGCATATTTTTGCTTGGTGCAGGCGAAAAAACGAGGAATTTCCATTCCAAGAGATCTTAAGATTGTTGGATATGATGGGAATGAAATAACACGTTTAGTTAGCCCACAGGTAACTACTATTGCACAAAATACAAAAAAATTAGCAGAAACATGTGTAGATGTACTGAATAAAAGAATCAGCGGATTGGATACAGAAGACAGATATTTTGTTCCTGTTAAAATCCGAATGGGTGGAACGACATAATATCGTTCCATAAAATATTTGTATATAATTTATAATGCAGAACGTTAAAACAAGGCGTTCTGCTATTTTTTTGTGCAGAATTCATAAAAGACTTGAATATTGGCTTATTGTAAAGTAGCATTTGAACAAGAAATAAGAAAACAAAAGTTGTGATGAAAAGGAGAACATAATGAATCAAATTTATACTTCCGATTTGCTTTCTTTTCAAAAAAGATTAGCACCTACGGTGGACAGTGATGTAGTGATTGACAGACCCAAGACAGAAATTTTGCCGGAGCCATATGTGATTACCCATGAGAGAAAAATTCGATTTAAACTATATTATCCGAATGCAATAAAAGTAGAAATGTGGGATTATTTAAAAGAATATAAGCTTGAAAAAAATGGAGATTATTGGTGCGGAGAATTTGATATGGGGGAAGGATTCATTGCAATATTTCTCAAAGTTGATGGCACAAGTATTCTATCAGAGTTTTTTCCGATAGGATATGGAGGAAACAAAGCGATAAACTATATAGACGTTCCTGAACAGGATCATCCAATTGAGCTATTAGGAGAAAATCATGGAAGTGTTCTTAGTGATTTTTTTGAAAGTAAAATAACCGGACAACTAGAGAGAATTATGATTTATCTTCCACCAGAATATATGCAAAATACAGAGAAGAAATATCCGGTTCTGTATTTGCAGCATGGACATGGCGAAAACGAAACATGCTGGGTAAGCCAGGGGAAAATGAATTTTATATATGATAATCTGGTACATCAAAGAAAAGCAGTTCCTGCTATTGTTGTGATGGCAAATGGAATGATATATGAGGAGAGTGGAGACAAAAGAGAATTAAAGTATCGTGATATGTCAGCATTTGTAAAGGAGGAATTAATTCCTTATGTAGAAAATAAATACCGAACCTACGGAGATAAAGAACACAGGGCAATGGCTGGATTGTCTATGGGAAGTTTACAGACTTCTATTACGGCATTTGAACATTCTGAACTGTTTTCATATGTGGGAGTATTCAGTGGATTTGTACAAGATATCCTTACACAGAATCAGAGTCATTTGACTGAAAAAAATAAAGAAAGCTTTCGAGAAAACAATAAGTTATTTTTTAGAGGGATTGGAGCTGAAGACAGATTTATTGATTTCTTTAAGTCAGACGATGAATTTCTTGAAAAGTCTAAAATAAAATGTGAGAGAAAAATATATAAAGGTGATCATGAATGGAAGGTATGGAGACGCTGCTTATATGATTTTGCTCAACTGATTTTTAGAGAAGATAATTAGTATAGTTATTGATAAGTGAGGAATGAGGAAAAGATGACAGGAGTGCAAATAGTAGGAATAGCAGTGATCAGTTTAGTGGTTATATTCTTAGTGGCAGAATACTTTATGGCCAATTTTATGGCAACATATATTTTGACACCGCCTTCTAAATTATGTCCAACGCCGGAACAGATCAGACACCGGATTTCCCAGACTGGAAGGGTGACTTTGAAAATAGTGTACAAAAAGAAAAGGAAGCTTATATTCGGGAACATCGGCTTACGGTTTGGAGAGACCATGATCATATGCATACGCATCAGCCGGATTCTATTTTTACAGGCGTAATAAAGTATCTGGGATGGGAGTCATATTTTAACACAGAAATTAGTGGAATGATGCCGTATTTTTATGTTTTTGATATTCCGGAATGTACCGTGTCTGAACTTGGAGAAGAATTAAAAGAAAAAATAGGCATGAATGGAGTACGTATTGTTGGAAATCCGGAAGATAAGATGAAAAGAGTAGCGATTGTGGCACATTTGTATCCTAATAGTGCCATGGTAGACGAAATAAAAGAAGATGGATATTACCATAGTTATGACATGGAAATTATGAAATATATGGAAACAGAGAATATTGATGCTATCATTCCGGGAGAAATCATTGAATGGACAATTCTTTCTTATATCAGGGACGCTGCGTATATGGGAAAACACAAAGCATGTTTCAATATCGGGCATTTTAACATGGAAGAATTAGGAATGAAGTATGCGGCAGATTGGATCGGTGAATTACTGAACAATGAGATTCCGGTAAATTATATACCGACAGAAGATGGTTGGACATTTCTATAGAAGAGGTGATTAGAATTACACTCATCGTATTCCAAAATATAATGATGCAGAACGTCTGCATGTGTTCAGGGAAAGTGCCTTGAAAGGTATGATTGCTGCTGGAACTTATACAAAGGAAAGAGTTGAGTGTATTCATAACCTTCAGGTTAAGGAAGATGATGCAAATCCAAAATACAGTAAAGAGATTGTAAAGAAATATACAAAATGTGTAGTCGTCGTAATTATGCATTTTCAGAAGAACGGAAATAAAGAATTTCTCAAGATGTGAAAAGAGATTATATTATTTATAAATGGGAAGGAGTGTATGTTCTGATTTCAATGTAAAGCGATAAGGGGAAACCTTATCGCTTTATTAAAAGAAGAATGTGGGATTGATAATCATTTAATTTTACATAATTAGATGTCAGTAGAAAGTTTTTTAATTTTTCTTATAGCAATACGATAAGAAATGTAAAAAAATAACAATACTCCAAGGAAATAAACAGTTAGAAATATTAAGGAGACAATAATTCTTTGATTAATCTGTTCAAGATAGAAAACAGTATCAATTTGGAAACTCTCAACAAAAACGATAATAGTATTTAAACTAGAATAGCATAGTGCAAATAGCCAACACCAGAGTGGAAAATGTTGGGTTCCATTAAAAAGAACTCCTTTTATTGACATCCAAATGATTAACACATCAGGCGCTAATGGAATAACCCAACCGTTTAAGCTTGTTTTAAAAAAATAATCTAGTAGATAAGTAAGTTCATTTGCTATAATTATACCCCAAAAAAGTTTAACATAAATTGTGTGCCGAATATTTGTGATCCTTTCATCACAGTGAATGGTGGTTTTCATAAGTTGTCCTCCTCCCAAAATAAATCGTTTAATGTTTTGTTAAGTACTTTACATATCCGAATACAAAGCTGAAGACTGGGATTAAACTTTCCGCCTTCTAGTAAGTTGATAGTAGGGCGTGTAACATTAACTTTGGCAGCCAGTTCTTCTTGAGAAAGATTCATCTCAACGCGTGCTAATTTAAGACGCATATTTTTCATTTATACAACCTCCTCCTTTCTATATGCATTATATGATATATCGAACTAAATGTAAAGTATATATTACAAAAAATAATAAATATATAACGTTATGTGAAAAAGATTATTATGTTTTGGTAAATAGTAAACTGAGAATCCCATTTGTAACCCAAGACTCCCCATTTGTAAATGAAAGTCCTGTTTTGTAACCGAGATTCCCGGTTTGTAAATGAAAGTCCCGGTTTGTAAGCAAGATTCCCGAATTTTCATTTCCATTACGATATGATATAATACGTTCAGCAATAAATTGAGGTTGGTTTTATTAAAAATTAAACTAGACGAATCTGATTCATTAAAGTAATATATAAGAATATGAAGTCAAGTTTTCACAGTTCCCAGATTATCGGCACATTGTGTCGACAATCTGGAAGCAGTATATTTTTTATTATTTTATGAGACTGCAAAATAAAAGATTTTCCATCTCAGAAAGTGCCAAAGTATGGACAAAGGAACTTAGATGGCAAAGCTAAAAGACTTATTGTAAATATCATTTGAATTAATGGGAGGACAAAATCATGAGCAAAGTATTAGAAGAAATGAAAACCAGAAGAAGTATTCGCAAATTCAAGCCGGATATGATTCCGCAGGACATCCTTGACCGGATAATCGAGGCCGGAACCTTTGCGGCAAACGGCAGAGGCGCACAGAACACCATCATTATTCAGGTGACAAATAAGGAAATAAGGGATGAAATTGCTAAGAGAAATGCTGACATAATGGGAAGTAATACTGATCCATTTTACGGTGCGCCGGTTATTCTTATCGTTCTTGGAAAGAAGGACTGGCCTACACATGTCTATGATGGCAGTCTTGTGATGGGAAACCTGATGCTTGCAGCTCATGATCTTGGTATTGGAAGCTGCTGGATTCATCGTGCGAAGGAAGAGTTTGAGTCAGACTGGGGCAGGGAGCTTCTCAAATCACTCGGTATTGAGGATGAGTATGAGGGAATCGGACATTGTGCCCTTGGATATGTTGATGGAGATTATCCTGACGTGATTCCAAGAAAAGAGAATCGCGTATTTTACATATAGGAGATAATCAACATGAATTTTTTATTTGTAGCACTGGGGGGGAGCCGTAGGTGCAATGGCCCGATATGCCATCAGCCTTATACCTTTAAAAACTGAATTTCCTTTTTTGACTTTAATCACCAATGTAATCGGTGCAATTCTGATTGGGTTTATTGTCGGAATCACAAGTGGCAGGGATGGAGTATCCAAGAATATGGTTTTGTTTTGGAAGACCGGCGTATGCGGTGGCTTTACCACGTTTTCTACATTTTCGCTGGAATCCTATAATCTGTTTGAACATAATCACTGCCTGCTTGGATGCGGATATGTGGTGTTGAGCTGTTTAGGATGTATACTCGGTGTAATGTGTGGTGAGAAACTTGCTGCAATAATCAAGTGATGAGTATCGTGCGGTTTTGCGAACGTGAGTGGTGTGATTCTGAATAGACAATACAAATCGATGGGAGGTATACATGAGTATTTTAAACGTAGAGCACCTAAGCCATGGTTTTGGCGACCGTGCTATTTTTGAGGATGTTTCCTTCAGACTGTTGAAGGGCGAGCACATAGGGCTTGTCGGTGCAAACGGTGAGGGAAAATCGACTTTTATGAATATTATCACAGGCAGGCTTATGCCTGATGAGGGCAAAATAGAGTGGGCCAAGAAGGTGCGTGTGGGTTATCTCGACCAGCACACAGCGCTTGAAAAGGGCATGACTATCGGCTCGTTCTTTCCTCTGCATTTGATTTCCTTTATGATATGGAAAATGAGATGAACGACATATATGCGCGTCTTGGCGATGTGGACGAGGACGAGATGAATAAGCTGATGGAGGAAGCCGGCACGATTCAGGACATGCTTACCATGCATGATTTCTATATGATTGATGCAAAGGTTGAGGAGGTTGCAAGGGCTCTTGGACTTTTAGACCTGGGGCTGGATAAGGATGTCACCGATTTAAGCGGTGGTCAGAGAACCAAAGTGCTTATGGGAAAGCTCCTTTTGGAGAAGCCGGATATTCTGCTTTTGGATGAGCCTACAAACTATCTGGATGTGGAGCATATTGAGTGGCTTAAGCGATATCTGAACGATTATGAGAATGCGTTTATTCTTATTTCGCACGATATACCGTTTCTGAACAGCGTGGTAAATCTCATCTATCACATGGATAATAAGAAGCTCGACAGATATGTCGGGGATTATGACAAATTTATGGAAGTCTATGAGATGAAGAAAGCCCAGCTTGAGGCTGCGTACAACAAACAGCAGCAGGAGATTAAAGAGCTGAAGGATTTTGTGGCGAGAAATAAGGCGCGTGTAGCTACAAGGAATATGGCGATGTCACGTCAGAAGAAGCTTGACAAGATGGATGTTATTGAGCTTGCTGCAGAAAAAGCCAAAGCCGGAGTTTAATTTCAAGATTGCGCGTACTCCGGGGCGTTATATTTTTCCAGACAAATGGCTTGGTCATCGGCTATGATGATCCTCTTTCATCTGCTCTCGACCTTGAGATGGAAAGAGGACAAAAGATTGTTCTTACCGGTGCAAACGGCATCGGAAAGACAACCCTGCTTAAGAGTATTCTTGGGTTGATAAAGCCGCTTTCAGGAAGTGTTACACTTGGAGATTATCTGGAAATTGGGTATTTTGAGCAGGAGATGGATCAGTCGGTTACAACCACATGTATTGAGGAGATATGGAACGAGTTTCCTGCATTTTCGCAGTACGAGGTGCGAAGCGCGCTTGCCAAGTGTGGCCTGACCACGAAGCATATTGAAAGCCAGGTGCGTGTGTTAAGCGGTGGTGAACAGGCAAAGGTACGCCTGTGCAAGCTGATAAACAGAGAGACAAATATTCTGCTTCTGGATGAGCCTACCAACCATCTGGATGTGGATGCTAAGGATGAGCTGAAGCGTGCCTTGAAGGAATATAAGGGCAGCATACTGATGGTATGCCATGAGCCGGATTTCTATGATGGGCTTGCGACGGATGTGTGGGATTGTTCAAAGTGGACTACGAGATTATAGATTTATAAATTATGAATTAGATATGCATGCCTTTTAAGACATAGATATTTAGAGCAGGAGATGATTTTTATGCATATCAGTATACTTTTAATGGAACAGATAATAGAGCTTTTTATCATGATTTTAATGGGTTTTATTATCGTGAAAGCAGGTATTGTGAAGGATGAGGACAGCAAGGTTTTATCAAAGATTGTGCTGTATCTGATTATACCGTGTGTTATTATCAATGCCTTTCAGGTGGATTACACTTCAAAAACAGTGAGAGGTCTTTTGATTGCATTTGCGGCATCGGTGATTTTGCAGTTAGTTTTGCTGTTTATCATTTCTGCTATGGGCAGGCTTTTCCATATGAATGAGGTGGAGGTCGCATCAGTTTATTATTCAAATTCAGGCAATCTGATTGTTCCGATTGTGACATTTATACTGGGGCAGGAGTGGGTGCTTTACGGCTGTGCTTTCATGAGTGTGCAGCTGGTATTTTTGTGGACACACTGCAAAAAGATTATAAGCCGTGAAAGCTCCTATGACTGGCGAAAGATTGTCCTTAATATCAATATGATTTCCATAGTAATAGGAGTGGTGCTTTTCTTTACAAGGATTCATCTGCCGCAGCTTATCAATGACACAATCGGTTCTGTCGGCAGTATGATTGGACCTGCCAGCATGATTGTGACAGGCATGCTTTTTGCAGGGATGGATTTGAAGAAGGTTTTTGCCAACAGAAGGGTGTATTTTGTTACCTTTCTCAGGATGCTTCTGGTTCCGTTGATATCACTTATTCTTATTAAAATCAGCCATATGGCATATCTTTCTGCAGATGCGCCAAAGATTATGCTTATTGTTTTCTTGGCGGTTATTACGCCTTCGGCATCGACTGTTACACAGATGTGTCAGGTGTATGGCAATGATTCAAGGTATGCCAGCGCAATAAATGTAGTGACAACGCTTTGTGCTGTAGTGACGATGCCGGTTATGGTGCTTTTGTATGAAGAATTTATATAAAAACAAAAAGTCATGAAGCATGTTTTTAAACTAGAAGGTCATCACACAGTCCCTTGTGATTTCATCAAGCGAAGATACACCACACATCTTCATGGTGTCTTCAAGCTCTGTAACGATTTTGTCTATGTATGCACGTACACCATCGGCCTTACCGCCGTATACAGCCGTTACAAACGGTCTTGCGATAAGAACTCCGTCTGCACCCAGTGCAAGGGCTTTAAAGACGTCTGTGCCGCTTCTGATGCCACCATCTACAAGAATCTTAATGCCTGAGCCTTCAAGAGCCTTTACGATGCTTTCAAGCACCTCAGCAGTGGCAGGACACTGATCCAGCACACGTCCACCGTGATTTGATACAATAATAGCGCTTGCGCCTGCTTCTTTTGCTTTAAGCGCACCCTTTACAGTCATAATCCCCTTTACAATAAATGGGGTTCCGGCCATCTGTATGATATCGCAAAGCTCTGAAACTGTTTTGCTTCCGGCTGGCGGATCAAGATTTTTGAGGAATGGAAGACCGGCTGCATCGATATCCATAGCTACTGCAAATGCGCCTGATTCATGTACCAGCTCCATTTTCTCACGTATAGTCTCAATGTTCCATGGCTTTACGGTAGGTATTCCTGCACCATCAGCATTTTTGATAGCCTTGGTGGCTGCAACCATGACATTTGGGTCAGTTCCGTCGCCTGTGAAAGCTGCGATACCGTTCTTTGCACAGGCTGACACGAGGATATCGTTGTATGTCACATCATCCAGACAGTCTCCGTAGTGCAGCTGTACTGCACCGACAGGACCTGCAAATACCGGATATTTAAAAGTACGGCCGAAGAGTGAGAAGAGAGGTGTCTACAGGCTTATTCTCGGCAATAGTATCCATGTTTACACGGATTTGTTTCCATTTGTCGTAGTTGCGTATGGCTGTGTCGCCGATACCCTTTGAGCCGGGACCGGGCATCTGGTTTTTGCATGCGCGTCCGTTGCATTCAGGACAAGCTTTGCAATATTTACCAAGACGTGGTCTGGCATTTTCGATACATTCTGTATAGTTCATATTTTTCCTCCAAGTGTAAATCTTTTTAAATTTTATTATTGAGATTATAACACGATAATTTTTTTATGTATACAAAAGATGAAAAGCTCTTGACTTGGAGTGGACTTCCAAGTGATATAGTTTCACTGTAACAATCAAAAAGGAGGCGCTTATAGAATATATCAGGCTTTTTCAGATGGGAGATGCCACATTTGAAGCAAGGTGTCAGCTTCTCAAGGAGCAATACGAGCAGCTTGATGAGCAGAAAAAACAGATTGAAAACACGATGGAACGCTTACAGTATAAAATTTCTAAATACGAGAATGCGATAAAGACAGGTGAATTGACCTGGGACAAATAGGAGGATAAAATATAATATGTATCTTGAGAAAATTAACGGGCCAGAAGATGTAAAGAAAATTGAAATAGATAAGCTGCCGGTGCTGGCGCAGGAGATAAGAGATGCCCTTTTGGTAAGAGCAAGTAAGCATGGCGGACATTTTGGACCGAATTTCGGAATGGTTGAAGCGACAATCGCTTTACATTATGTATTTGAATCACCGAAGGATAAAATTGTTTATGATGTATCGCACCAGAGTTATCCTCATAAGATGCTTACGGGGCGTAAGGAAGCGTATTTGTCTGAACAGCACTATGATGATGTGTCAGGCTATACAAATCCAAACGAGAGCGAGCATGATTTTTTTACAGTCGGACATACATCAACGTCGGTCAGTCTGGCTGCAGGTCTTGCAAAGGCAAGGGACTTAAAGGGTGAAAACGGCAATGTGATTGCTGTCATCGGAGACGGCTCATTAAGCGGAGGAGAAGCACTTGAGGGACTTGATTTTGCTGCTGAGCTTCAAAGCAATTTTATTATTATAGTAAATGACAACGATATGTCGATTGCTGAAAATCATGGGGGTCTCTATCAGAATCTTGCTCTGCTTCGAAAGACTGACGGTCAGGCAGAATGCAATCTGTTTAAGGCTATGGGACTTGACTATGTGTATGTGGACAGGGGCAACGATGTTGCAGCTCTTATTAAGGCATTTAAAGAGGTAAAGGACAGCACTAAACCGGTTGTAGTGCATATAAACACTCTTAAGGGTAAGGGATATGCACCTGCAGAAATACACAAGGAGCAGTGGCATTACAGCGGTCCATTCGATATAGAAACAGGAAAGCCGCTATTTGACAATGTGGAAGAGGATTATTCTTCTGTGACCTGTGAATATCTGCTTGAAAAGATGAAAAATGATTCTTCTGTTGTTGCAATTACTTCGGTACGCCGACTGTTATGGGCTTTACAGAGGATAAGAGAAAAGAGGCTGGCAGTCAGTTTGTCGATGTAGGTATTGCAGAGGAGACTGCAGTGGCACTGGCATCAGGTGTCGCAGTAAATGGTGGTAAACCATTTTATGGTGTATACAGTTCGTTTGTACAGAGAACCTTTGACCAGGTATCACAGGATGTCTGCATCAATAACAGCCCGATTACAATGGTAATATATCAGGGTTCCGTATATGGAATGAATGACGTTACACACTTAGGCTTTCAGGATATTCCGATGCTTTCAAATATTCCAAATCTGGTATATCTGGCACCGGCAACAAAGGAAGAGTATCTGGCCATGCTCGACTGGAGTATGGAGCAGACATCTTATCCGGTTGCAATAAAGCTGCCGGGCGGACCGATGATTTCAGATGGTTCAAGGGTGACTAAGGATTTTGGAAGACTCAACAGATATGAGGTGGCTCAGACAGGAGAAAAGATTGCGATTATCGGTCTGGGAACCTTCTTTGAACTGGCAAAGGAGGCTGCGAAGCTTCTTAAAGAAGAAGCCGGAATCAACGCAACTGTAATCAATCCGTATTACATCACCGGATTGGATGAGGCGCTTTTGACTAAGCTTAAGCAAAATCATGATACTGTTATTACTTTAGAGGATGGTATTTTAGATGGCGGCTTTGGTGAAAAAATCGCACGATTCTATGGTGCAAGCAATATGAAAGTGATGAATTATGGATTGAAGAAGGAATTTCTTGACAGGTATGATGTGGATGCTGTACTGAAGGAGAATCATCTGACTGCAGAGCAGATTGTGGAGGATGTGTTATCTATTTTATAATAAAATCATAAATTCTAGATATAAAAAGACGGTTGATTTATCAACCGTCTTTTTGTGTTTAATAATATAAAATAGTGGAGCGGTACTAATTTTTAGCGGTACACATTTATTCGCTAAATCTAAGTTTAACGAATAAATGACCTTGCAAAAAGCACTATGGTACAAGAATAAGCCACCGAAACCTCTATTTGTATCAGCTCCGATGGCTTTAAATCTATAGTCTTTCTATACAACAATACAATTATTTATTATGCAATTATTTATTGTGACTTCTCATGCATTCCCTGTATTTAAGTATAAGCTCGATTGAGTCCTCAACTGATATCTGGCTTGTGTTCAGGCACAAATCATAGCTTCTTGCGTCTCCCCATTTTTTACTGGTGTAGTAATTGTAATAGCTTGAGCGTTCTTTATCTTTTTTCTTAATTATGTCCTTAGCCTTGTTCTCCGTGACATTGAGTCTTTCACTGATTCTTTTAATCCTGTCGTCCATGTTGGAACGTATGAAGATATTGAGACAATGTGGCTCGTCTGCTAAAGCATAGTCTGCACAGCGGCCTACAATAACACATGGTTCATTTGCCGCAATCTTTTTGATAGCATCGAACTGCGCTAAAAATACCTTGTGATTCAGAGGCATATCAAGAAACGGTGCTGTGGAATAAGAGCCACCGGTGTATGTGTCCATGACCAGCGAATATAAAAAGCTGTTTGTAGGCTTTTCGTCATGCGACTCAAATATTTCCTCGCAAAGTCCTGATTCCTTAGCTGCCTTCTGTAAGAGCTCTTTATCATAAAATTTAATTCCAAGTCTTTTAGCTAAATCTTGTCCGACCTGTTTTCCGAGGCTTCCAAATTCTCTTCCTATTGTGTAAATTTCGTTTGATCCCATAATTCAGACCCCCTTATATAAATAATTAATACTATATCACTATGTGATAATTCAATTTATTTGTTATTTATATTATATAACACTTCAAGCAAATTGGCAAAGTATTTTGGTAAAGGTGCATCAAATTCCATGTATTCGCCGGTTTTTGGATGAACAAACCCTATAGTTTTGGCATGCAGGCACTGTCCTTCCAGGCCTTTAAACCGGTTTTTGGTAGGTGAATAGCTTGAATACAGCATATCTCCAAGCAAGGGATGATTAATACTTGCCATATGCACGCGTATCTGGTGTGTTCTGCCGGTCTCAAGCTTAAACTGCATATATGTGTAGTCGCCAAAGCGTTCAAGCACCTTATAATGCGTGACAGCCGGCTTTCCGTTTTTCTCATTGATCGCCATTTTCTTGCGGTCATTGGGATTTCTGCCTATGGCCACCCTCTATGGTGCCCTCGTCATCCTTTACATTGCCACAGACAATGCCCACGTATATACGGTTGCAGCTATGGTCCTTAATCTGTTCCGATATCTTTATATGGCTTTCATCGTTCTTGCAGACAATAAGAGAACCGGTGGTGTCCATGTCTATGCGATGCACTATACCGGGCCGTATTTCGCCGTTTATGCCACTTAAAGAGTCCTTGCAGTGGTACATTATGGCATTTACAAGAGTACCGCTGTAATGCCCGGCTGATGGGTGTACAACCATGCCCTTTGGCTTGTTGACTACCAGTACATCATCATCCTCATAGAGTATATCAAGCGGAATATCCTGTGGCAGAATAGGTGTTTGTACGGCATCAGGAATTGTGACATCTACTATGTCATCAGTCTTTAGCCTGTAATTTGCTTTCTGGGGCTTATCATTGACCAGTATTTGATTTTCTTTTAGTATCCGTTGAAAAAAGGAGCGAGAAATATCCGGATAAATGCTGCTTAAGTATTTATCCAGCCGTTCTCCCTCCTGTTCACTCTGGACTTCAAATGTATCTCTATTCATAGTGAAGCTTTCTCTTTTTTGTTTATTTTCTTTATCTATTTTCATGCTTTTTGTCGGGGAAGATTAAGGAAAAATCCTCCTCCTTGTAGTAAAACAGCCCGAGTATGATAAACATAAATGCCGCTACAGTAACATATATATCAGCTACATTGAATATCGGAAAATTAATCAGGCTAAAATAAAAGAAATCAACCACATAGTTATTTACAATACGGTCTATCAGATTGCCGAGTGCACCTGCAATAAACAGTATTACAACAACATTCAGCAGTCTAAAACGTTTTGAGACAGGTATTTTGCGATACCATACACACAAAAGTATAACAACTGCAATGGTAATCACTGAGAAAAAAATCATTTTGGCACGCAAAAATGCCAATGGATTCTCTGACCAATATGTAAAATGAAAGATATTCTGTATTATTGAAAGCAGATCAACACCAAATGCAGCACTCTGGTTTTCCAGGTATCTAAGCTCGAATACTCCCGGAATGAGAACAAACACACCCGTGGATGATTGCTTTAGATTTATAACAGCCAGATACTTTGTAAGCTGGTCAATTGCTACAAGAATCAATGCAATGATGCCTGCTGTACACATCTGTTTTTTTGTTTTATTTTTCTTCATAGCTGATTAGAGACTCCGCTTAATAAGATGAACCCGGGAGATCAAATGAATCCATGAGACTCTGGATATCTCCTGAGATATCTACTCCGTGTGGTGTGGCGATGAAGATAAAGTTGGATATCTTCTGCAGATTACCGTGCAGGGCATATGCTGAGCCTGATGTGAAATCTATGATGCGCTGTGCCACATCGACATTAAGTCCCTCCATGTTGATGACGACTGTACGTCCGTTAAGTAATGTGTCTGTTATTTCTATTTCGTCTTCAATTGAACTTGGTTTTATTACGCAAACTTCCATGTCTGATGCTACCTGCTTTCTGGATGATTTTGATATTGGTGTAATCTTGGATGTAGTCTTAACAGGCTTCTCCTTTGGTGTTGTATCACGCCTTGTGCTTTTTATGGCCGTTTCCTCTTCAACAGCCTCTTTTTTTCTACGGAAAGGATTTCTTGGAAGCTCTTCTTCTTCCTCATCATCGAGGTAATAATCCTCGTTATCGAACTCCTCATCGTCCTCAGAATTCAAACTCATTTTGTCAAGAATCTTATCTATGAAACTCATTTCTATATTCCTTTTCTATTTTTATTTTGTGTATAGCATATGAAAAGTATCAGTTAGCATTGCTGTAGTCGCGCTCTCCAAATATTCCGGTACCGACACGTACCATTGTTGCGCCCTCTTCTATTGCTACTGTGTAATCTCCTGTCATACCCATGGACAGAACATTCATACTGACATTATCTATGTTTTTCTGTGCTATGTCAACTGATAATTGCTTAATATCTCTAAAGTATTGTCTGTTATCCTCAGGATCATCTACAAATGGTGCTATAGTCATAAGTCCTTTAATATGGATATGGTCCAGTTTAGCAATTTCTTCAACTAAAGAGATAGCCTCATCTCGTGATGTGCCAAACTTAGATTCCTCTCCTGCTATATTGACCTCAACCAGTATGTCGCAGCTACAGTCATGCTTTATGGCCTGCTTTTGTATCTCCTTTGCCAGATGCAGTGAATCTACAGAGTGAATAAGCGATGTTTTTCCAACTATATACTTCACCTTGTTGGTCTGAAGATGGCCAATCATGTGCCAGTGAATATCTTTTGGCATAACCTCCATCTTTTCACACATTTCCTGTACCTTATTCTCGCCGAACTCACGGATGCCCTCATCGTATATCTCACTGAGCATCTCAACAGGTTTGGTTTTGCTGACTGCAATTAGTGTGACATCACTATAGTTTCTGTGAGCTCTGTCACATGCGGCCTTTATATTTTGCTGAACCTGATGTAAGTTGTCTTTTAACATAAAATCTATCCTTTCTGTATATTTTTCAATAATATTTATTACCAATAATTATTTGGTTATGGTCTGGTTTTCCTTCACGGATTTGCCATCCAAGGCTATATGGTCATAAAGCGAAATGCCATATGGCGTTTTTGCTTCTACAATTGTGTAGTCATCGTTTGATGTAAGTACCTTTATCTGCTTAAACACAGCGTATCCTTTGTTGATATTGTAGACACCTGTGAGCTTGTCCTTATCTGTTCCAACCCTGTAGGTTGACGAAGAATCAGGCTTGACAATGATATCGCCGTCCTTAAGATATTCATCATCTACGAAATAAAAGTCATCATTCTGGCTGAATATTGTTGGACTGACTATAGTAACTGAGCCACTGCTTTTATCCTTTATCATGAGTGACGAATCATCGGAATCGCCGCTTGCAGTGAAATAATCCTTAGGAATAGTGAAAAATTCCTTTTTGGTTATAGCTGAATTAGGTATTTTAAGCCCTGTGTCTGCTCCAAGCACGAGCTCTATATTGGTAAAACGCTCATTTATATAGCGGATGAGCGAGTTTTTCATATTCAGCTTCAGGAAAAAAGCATCATCCTTCTTCAAAAGGCTGAACGATACCGTGGTTGTATAGTCATCATCGCAGAATCTGATTTTTATGACTGACTTGTCATTCAGGCTCTTGGCAACATTGTCAGGAACATTTATGAGTATATTCCAGTTCTCACTTGTAATCAGCTTATAAACAGGATCCAGCTGATTGATGGTGCTGTTGTCGGTTAAATCAGTCTCTTCATAATTAGTGTTGTTGTACTGATCCAGAGTGAAGCTGTCTGTAGTGACATCCTCATAGCCGTCTATTCCGTAATAGACTATTCCGGGAGCTGTCGGCTTATATGTATAGAAGGTGTTGTTAGCCTCAGCAGTACTGATAGTATCTGCCAGGCTTGTCAGTGCATTTTGACTGAGAACCTGTGTCAGCTGTGCAGACAGATCGTTTTTGAATGTATAAACCTTTGAAAAGTATCGTCTGTTGTAGCCGGATGAAAAGCTGTTTATGTCAGTGATAATCTGCCCGGCAGCCTCGTCAGTGATGGCGGAAGCATCATTTTGAGCACCGGTAATCTGGGTTGCAATGGAGCCGTCTGTATCAACAGAGTAGACAACATCACTTGTTGCAACCTTTGAGCCGTTTGACACAAAGTAGTTGAGGTTTCATTCTTCAGCATTGCACACTTTCCTCGCGGATTATCATGCCCTTATATATGTTGTTGGTCGCTATAGTACCCTGTTGTACCTCGTATTCAGATACCGGGTTTGAGGTGAAATACGTAAATATGTGAAAAATCACATAGATTATTATTACAAAAAACACTATAAAACCGATATTCAGATTGAAGCCAGTGTGATATTTCAATGTACTTTTTATTCTTTCAGGACTGATTTTCTCTCTCTTAAAAGGGATGTGAAATACACATCCCCATAATTAATCATTTATAAAGAAATGATAACCTTTGCCTTGGCACATTCAGGCAACTTGTCAATATTCCTTGAAACACTTAAGATGAACTTCACCTTAAACTTCTCGCTGATTATATCAAGCTTTTCGATTGCCTTGGTGATATCCCTCATCATCAAGTGATGCAATTGTAAGGAAGCTGTCTAAATACATCTCCTCAGATCGGATGATCCTGCGATATGATTCCGCATATAAATCCTAAAATTCATCACAATTGTCAATAGGATAGTCCATAACATTGATTAGTCGAACCCTGGTTATTAAATACATGTGCTTCTGGCTCTTATCAAAAAAACTATGGAACCCTCATTTCCCTTAATTGATGAATTTACCTTGTCTAACAAGCTCTTTTGTCTTGCCCTTGCCCTTGTCTCCACAAATAATTTCTATCATGGCTCATTCTCCTATGGATAAATATTGTGATTATTAATAAAAATAATTGTATTTTTATATTATTATTAAGTATAAATAACCATAAAACTCAATATTTAATTAGCAAATCCACTAAGTATTTCATTCAATGAAGCTATAAAGATCCTTTTACCATCTGCCTTGTAAACTATGCTTATGATGCGCTCATTTTAGCATTCTGGCTTAGCAGTACGAGGCAATGGCCAGGCCTCCCCCGTAGTGCCTGTCTTTCCTCCTGTCCTGTGACGTTTTCAGGGCTGTATATGCTAGCTCCGGTCAGATAGCCGCAGGTATTCTTAAAAGGTCTTTGAAACAGCCGCGCCCTGGGATTTGTATGCCCATCATGGAGTCTGTGAACTGATGATTGCAACAAAGCTCTCTAAGGATATGGCATTGGAAAAATATGAGGTACATGTCATATATGGTAGTGTAATGATTTTCATCAGGAAGACCGCTTGGGTTGACAAAATTGCTGTTTGTGGCACAAACTTTGCAGTGCTGTTCATCAGCGGCAAATTCTTCTACAGAACCATGCAGTACTCTGCCAGTTACGCTATTGCGCATCATTGCCACTCTCAAGTAAGAGCCCATACAATAAGTCCTGCACTGTAATGACATCGCCCTCCTTTAGGCCACATACCGATGATGAATGACCCGGGTTTGCAGCGTCATGGCTTACTGTGACTGTCGCATTTAAATCACAGTTTTTAAGAATTATGTATGCAGTTAAAATCTTTGTAGTGCTTGCAGGATAGAGCTTTTCAAACAGATTCTGGCTATAAAGCACCTGATGAGTGTCAATATTAAAGGCTCCGGCTCCCTCTGCGGTTTTTGCAAACTGCATATTGTCCTGACCAAAATTGACATCATTTGTGACGCAAAGGTTGGACGCAAAATAATTACTTCCGCTGTATCCATTTATATAATCTGTGGAATAAGTATCATATGCATTCTCAATCTTTGTACCACAGCCTGTCATAAAAACCGCTGCTATGCATGTCAGACATAGCAGTCGTTTAATTCTTTGTTTACTTGTACATCTCACGCCAGTCAAGATCTCCTCTGTCCAATGATAAAATGAGCAGCTCTGCTGTAGCCAGATTGGTGGCAAGTGGTATATTATGCTCATCACAAATACGGAAAATACTGTTTACCTCAGGCTCGTGTGGCTTAGGTTTTAATGGATCACGCAGAAAGATGACAAGATCTATGTCATTGTGCTCAATCTGTGCTCCAAGCTGCTGGATGCCTCCTAAGTGTCCTGCAAGATATTTGTGTACTGAGAGGTTTGCAACCTCCTCTATAAGACGTCCTGTGGTGCCTGTGGCGTACAAATTATTTTTGCTTAAGATACCTCGGTATGCTATGCAGAAGTTCTGCATCAGTTTTTTCTTTGAATCATGTGCAACTAATCCTATGTTCATTGCTAACCTCCCTATGAATATTTCTTCGGCTGTAATCCTACATTCAGAACAATTCCCATTCCCATGTACAGTGAAACAAGTGACGTAAGTCCATAACTGACAAAGGGAAGAGTCATACCGGTATTGGGCATAAGACCTGTGGCTACGCACAAATTGATAAAGGCCTGAAAGCCTATAAGTGCTCCCATGCCACAGCATATGAGCCTTTCCGCTTGTGTCCTTTGCCTTCCTTGCTATAAGTATACACTCAATTACGATAAGAAGCAAAAGAATTATTATACTGATTGTACCAATAAAGCCAAGCTCCTCTCCTGCAACAGCAAATATAAAATCTGTTTGAGGCTCTATGATGTAGTTGGTGTTCTTCATAGAGGTTACAACAGAGTTGTTAAGTCCCTTGCCAAACAACTGTCCTGAGCCTATAGCCCAGATAGAGTTCCTTTGCTGTGCTGCTGTATCAGCGTAATTTGTCGGGTCTAGCCACGACATGATACGTGTAGCAGGGTAAAAGCCTTTTTTGATGAGTGCATCGGCATGTGTATATATATAGCTTATCACTATCAAAACTATCGGTACTGAAACTCCAAGTACCGGCATTATTATTTTATAACTTAATCCGCTAATAAACAAGAGGGTAGCGAAAATTAATGCAGTAAGAATTGTTGTTGAGTTGTCCGGCTGTTTTAAGATAAGAAATAAAGGTATACCGGCAAAAATTACAGATAATACCAAGAGTTCTTACTGTGTTTATACTATCCTCAAACCTGGAAAAGAAATAGGCAAAAAACAAAATAAGTATAATTTTCGCAATCTCTGACGGCTGGAATCTGATACCTGCGATCTCAAACCAGCGCTGTGCACCCTTTGCATCATCACCTGCAAATAGAACAAGCAACAACAGCACAATCATTCCGGCATAGTATATCCACACGAATTTGAGCAGAAATTGTAATCTATAAGGGAAAGCACTATCATAATAGTCAGTCCCATTACAAAGCCTATTATCTGCTTGCTTTGTACGGAGTGCTTGGCACTGCCTATCAGCAGGATGCCTATAATCGACAAAGCTATTATGTATACTACTAATTGAAAGTGATAATTCTTTAGTCTGTACTGTTTGAGCATTTTGTTACTTCCTATCTGTTATCTTTGTAATCTTAATTCTAATACTAATGACATGATGGTCAAAAGGTATTTTGTTAAAGGTTATTAATTGATTTTTTGTCGCGCATGATAATCCGGACCTCGTAAGCTTCATCGCTTATATTCATATGTCTTTGTATCACGCTTTTTATTTCTTTTTTAATCTGTGTCATATTGTCAGAAGCAGATATTGTGCTCCTATCTTCTGCAAGTGCTATTTTAAGCCTTTTCTTGGCGTATTCTCCTGTTTTGGAAAATTTATGCATCATACAGCGGCACCTCTCATATCGTCAGAGAAATTGATTATCTGACCGGATATCCGGGCAAATACAGGACCAAGCCTGCTTTTGGCCTCACGGACAGGTATTCCTCTGTTCTGGCAAATGATAACACTTTTGTCATAGGGAATAGTGCCGATAATCCTGGTAGAAAGAAGTGCTGTAATATCATTATCGGATATCATCTGATGCCTTCTTACCATATGCTTGTCATATGCATTAACAATGACTGATATATCGTCAAGATGTGCGCTGTCGAGCAGGCTTATGCATCGCCTTGCATCGTGTATGGCAGATACATGCGGTGTGGTAACTACTATCGCACGGTCTGCAGGTGAGACTGAAAACCAAAAGCCGCTGTCGATACCCGCCGGAGAATCTATAAGACAATAATCAAAGCTTGCTTTAAGCTCCTCTATAAGTATCTTGAAGCGTGCCTCATAGCTGCATAGCGTATCCATGGAAGGTGCTGCAGGAATTACATATAGATTGGGATACTTTTTATTGCGTATGATTGCCTGTCTGATACGGCATGAGCGGTTTAAGATGTCGAGGATATTGTAATTGACCTTGTCCTCTATTCCCATTACCAGGTCCAGATTGCGAAGTCCCATGTCTGTATCGAGCATGATGACTTTTTTATCTAACTGTGAAAGTTCAACTCCGATATTGGAAATAACCGTAGTTTTTCCAACACCGCCTTTTCCTGAAGTGAAAACTATTGCTTCACTCACAAAAATAAACCTCCTAGTCTGTTATGGCATTGAGCCTGATGAGTTTACACCCTCAGCCTTGACTGCGAGTAAATTGTCAAGTGACTCCAGATTATAATAATATGAAATTATATTTCTGGATGCAGCTGCAGCATTGTGTGAGCTGTATCCAGATGATATACGTGTAGCTATTGTAATTTCAGGATCGCTTGATGGAGCGTATCCTACAAACAGTGCATGGTTTGGTCTTGTCTCAACCTGCTGTGCTGTTCCTGTCTTACCGGACACCTCAACGCCTGTAAAGCCGCCAAATACATCGTGCAGGTCTTCGACCACCATACGCATTCCCTGATGGATGGCATCCCACTGGCTTTGAGTGAGTGTGCCTGATATATCGGTTGATTTTGAATCATACTGTTTGACTGTTTTGCCGTCTGCATCAACAATTTTGTTCATCAGCTTATAGTCATAAAGCTTTCCGGAAGCAACTGCTGTCACATATCTTGAAAGAGAAATAGTCGTAAAGTTGTTATTACTCTGTCCGATGGCTGCCATAACAGGATACTGTGTGGCAATGGACGGCGTCTTTTCTACTATCTCAACACCTGATTTCTGGTCCAGTCCGTATATAGATGCATATTTTTGTATGTATTTCATACCGTTTTCATCGTCATATGAACCGGTGTCCTTGCTTGCAAGCCTGAAGCCTGTTGTGTAGAAGAATACGTTACATGAATCCCTTAAAGCTTCAGATACATTGTCCATACCATGTGCTCCAGGATAAATCCAGCATTTTGGCTGATTGCTGATTTCTGTAAATATTCCGGTACAATTGATCTTTGACGAAGTATCAATGACTCCCTCGGCAAGACCTGCGGTGCTTGATACCATCTTGAAGGTAGATCCCGGTGCAGTCTGCTCCTGGGTTGCATAATTCCATAGCGGATTAGACTTGTCCTCTCTGAGAGACTGGTAGTAATCAGCATCTACAGTGTTTGCAAGCTTGTTGTTGTCATAGCCCGGATAGCTGACTAAAGCCTTTAGCTGTCCTGTCTTTACATCAGTTATGACACAGGAGCCTGTACATGGGTCAAGGGCAAGCTGTGCAGGTGTTATCTCTATATTGTTTATTTTGTCCATAAGAAATGCATATGGACTAATGGAGCCATTAGCAATGTTGCTTACTGTTGCATCGTCATAATCGAGTACACCCTGGTCAAAAAGCAGAAGGCACAGCTGCTGTCCAGTGACCGCCCCGGAATTTACCATATATTTGTATATAATTTTGGCAAAGTCTTTATTGTCAGTCATGGCATCCCTGATATACGAGCAGAGTGCTGTGTAAATCTCGCTTGAATCAGCATACTTCTGGTCCACATCAAGCTTTGTATGTCTATCCACTGCTTTGAAATGCAGTATTTGAGATAATCACGCGGTGAGAGTGTGCCAGCCTTCCATGAGGCATATGTGGAATCAGAGGTATCTATCTGTTTGCTCAACAGCAGTCCATCATCGTTTAGCACTGACATAACACATGTAAAATAATCAAGTGTCTGCTCCGACATGGAGGCAGTGCCTGAGGTACCACTTTCAAGCTCTCTGTCAATAGTGGATAATGCATCCTGCAGCTGACCGCTGAAGGAATTGTATATAGCCTGCTCAGTTGCTGATGCATCTGATGCATTGAAATGTGTCAGGTCAACTACATTGTTGTTGATCAGTGCAAAGTAAACATCACTTATAGGTATTTCACCTGATTTTATTTTTGAGTAAACAATTCCGGCTATCTCCTGCTCTAACAGCTTGTATGTGGCCTCCTGCAGCTTGATGTCAATACTTAAGTAGACATCATTTCCGGAAACAGGATTCTCCTGACTTATTACCTCGTTTATCTTACCGACATTGTTTACATAGACCTGTTTTTCACCGTTTTTGCCTCGCAGATAGCTCTCATAGTACTGCTCCAAGCCTGACTTACCTACCATATCATTTTGTGTATATGAGTCATCATCCTTTGACAGCTCATTATACTCGTCGGTAGATATCTTGCCTGTATATCCTATGAGCGATGAAATATATTCAGGATAGTTGTACTTGCGGATGGTATCCTCTTCAATTGATATGCCGGTAAGAGTATCTGAATGCTCATTGACATATGCTACTATCGAATCATTTACATCCTTTGCAATAGTAGTGGTTTTGTATTTAGTGAATCGGTTCTGTTTTATGGCATATCTCATCACTACAATATCATAAGTGGCCTGTGTATCATACTTGCTGCTTATATCAAAGCATTCATTCTGGTCAGAGCTTAGAAAATCAATAATATTCTGGGCGCTGGCATTTGCCTCGTCAAATCCAAGTGCTTTATTGTATTCGAGCTTATCATATTTCTTTCCGAACACATCTGACAGAAATCTCTTTTTTGAGGTTTCAGATGTGAATGTAAAGCTGTATGTACCATCATCGTTTAAAACAACCGGAAAATCATTATATATGGAGCCACCATTGTTTTTTATCACATTGATAATTTCATTAAGCTCTTTGTTTAAAAGACGATTGTGCTCCTTCGTAGATGAATAGCTGCCTTTGTCTGAGATGACTACAGAGTATGCAAGCTGATTGTAAGCAAGCAGCTCACCATTTACATCGTATATATTGCCTCTTGATGCCTCTATGGACAGCGGCTTTTTAATCAGCATTATGAAGTTTTTCTGATAATCTGCACCTTTAATAATCTGAAGGGTAAAGACTCTTTCGGCAAGCAGGACAAACATGAGAATAATTACTGCTGCCAATACAAAAAGTCTTGAGCTGAAAAATTTCTTCAGAAAATCTTTTATATCATAAATCAAATTTCTTTGCTCTCCTTTTCTCGTGTGCTTCCAGCTTCTGGTTTAACCTTAAGAAATACCAGATACAAAAGTATACTGATAACCATTGTGTATACAAATTCAGGGATGATAATTGACTTCAGATAGTACAAAAAGCTAAATCTGCCACGCAGTAAAAACATGAAAAAGTATACTACCAGATTGTAAAACAAATCGCTGCCTCCTATCAGAAGCATAGGAAGCTTTATATCGTCAGGATAGAATCTTTTCTGGAATAATCCATTGATAAAACCGATATACATATATATTAAAGCATACAGTCCTATATAATTTCCGCAAAATATGTCAATAAGCAGGCCGCAAAAGAAGCCTACCCACAGTCCTTCCTTTTTGCCACGCATAAAGCCAAAGGATGATACGGCTATAATCAACAGGTTTGGTGAGATATTGGCAAAGGAAAGAGTCTTAAACAGCGTGGTCTGCAATAACAAAGCATAAAGTTATTATTATAAATAAAACAATTCTACGTCTCATGCTGCTCCTTACTTATTTTCAGTTGAATTTTCAGTCTGGTTGTCACCGGCTGTTTCTGTACTTTCGGTGTCGTCAGCTGTCTTAGTGTCACCGGTCTGCTTAAGCTGTGTTATGACCATGACATTTTCGATATGCTCAAAATCTACAACCGGTGTGATAGTGCCGGATTTTGTCAGATTGTTGGAATTATTTTCGATTTTTGTCACATAGCCAATCAGTATGCCCTGCTGGTAACGGTCTGACACGTATGAGGTAACTACAGGATCGCCCTCTTTCACCTTGTTGTCGTCATCCTTTAACTCCGTAAAGGTAATTACCTTGTCATCGTTCATGGTTTTTATATTGCCACTGACGGTGAGGTTGTCCTCCGTGGTGGAAACCATGCCACTGACTTTGCTGGCATCATCTATGATACAGCGTACCTTGGCAAAATTATCGCCAGCATCGGTAACAATACCTACAAGTCCGCTTCCCGCAAGCACATTCATGCCTACGTCCACTCCGTCTTTTTTTCCTTTGTCGATAGTAAAGGTAGAAAACCAGTTTCCGCTGTCCTTTGCTATGACACTGGCAGCGACCTTGGGATATGATGGATATTTGGCATCCAAATCAAGAAGCTGTCTGTAATTGTCAAGCTCATACTGTTCAAGTTTGTTGGTTGTGAGCTGTGTTGTGAGCTCTTCTACCTCGGCCTTGAGCTTTTTATTCTCAGCCTTGACATTTTTTAATGTGCGTATTTCTGTAACCTTATCTGAAATGTGGATTCCAAAGCTGTTTATACCCTTTCTGCATTGGGATGAATACATATCCGGCAACAGTCTTTAAAGGACCACCGGAAATATTTAAGGTAAGGCTTAACAGCATGGTCACAAAGCAGACTGCTGTCATAATCAACAGTGTGTATCTTGCAGGAAGCTTTTTATTGTGCTTTCTCTTTCGATTGCGAAAATTCTTACTCATATTAACCTCGGTTATTATTTTTTGATGCTGAACGGAAGTCTCTTATATTTTGAATCAGAAACTATTTGTACGAGTCCGCGTACTGCACTCTCCTCAGGACATTCTGAGCAGATGACCTTTATACCTGTAATCTGTTCAAAGAGCTGGTCAAGTCCTGCAAGCTGTGAGCCGCCTCCTGTGATATAAATGCCTGAATGGATGATATCCTTTGCAAGCTCAGGCGGAGTCTTCTCAAGAATCATTTTTATTGATGTGCATATAGACTCAAGGTTTGACTTCATAGCCTCGTAAACGATCTTTGAACCAATTTCCATCTCAATAGGCAGGCCGCTTACCACATCACGTCCCACTACGACCATACTGTCCTCTCTTCCCGGAAGTGCAGAGCCTATAGTCTCCTTCAACAGCTTTGCAGTCTTTTGTCCGATTACAAGATTGAACTCCTTTCGCACAAAGGAGATAATTGACTCGTCAAGTCTGTTGCCACCGAAATGAAGCAGGTCACTAAGCACCAGGCCACCGAGTGAAATAACGGATGTCTCTGTTGTGTCAGCGCCCATATCTACTATCATGACACCGGTTGGCTCGTTTACATCTATTCCAAGACCTACAGCATCAGCGATAGGCTTCTCACAGAGCATGACCTTTTTAGGCTTTGATTTGCTCTTATAGAAGAGCTCGTAGAATGCTCTTTTCTCTACATCTGTGATATCTGTCGGCACAGCGATGATGAACTCGGCATTTTTGATACGTGCCTTTGTCTTGTGCTCCAAAAAGTCAAAAATCATAGTCTGAAGCAGATTATAGTCAGCAATAACTCCCTCTACAACAGGAAATATGACGTTGATTGTCTCAGGCGCCTTTTCATACATGGCATATGCACGGTCTCCATATGCATATATCTGATTTTTGTCTATTACGGCTATTGTGTTTTTCTCAAGCATTGTCTTGCCTGTAGCCTTTGAGTATACCTTGAAATTGTTTGTTCCCAGATCAATTCCGTAAACGTTGTTGCTCATAATAATTCTACCTCGTCTTCTGTTTATATAAGTTTATTTTCATAGAAGCTATAATATTCGTTATCTCCGATTATGATATGGTCACAAAGCTCTATGGAAAAAATCCCTGAGCCCTCAATTAATCTGTCTGTGACAGCAATATCATTTCTGCTGGGAGTACAATCTCCGCTTGGATGATTGTGCAATAAAACAAGTTTTGATGCATTTTTGTCCAGGGCGGTCCTGATGATGGAGCCTATGTCCACTACAGATGAGCTTAGTGAACCCTTGGATATGAACTTGTCTCCTAAGAATCTGCTTTTTCACATCAAAATAGGCACAAATGACGACTTCATTTGTGAGATGCCTCATCTGCTCCATATAGTAGTCAGCTATTGTCTGAGGATTATTCATTCTGATGCTTTGAACCTTTTTTTGGTCTTTGCTATGCGAAGCGACAGCTCTGCTATCGCTTTAAGCTGTATAGCTTTTATCTGCCCTATCCCCGGGAATACTAAGAAGCTCCTCATAGGACATCTCATAGAGATTGAGCAGATTGCCATGCCTGCCGGAAAGTATGTCCTGCGCAATATCAATCACAGTCTTGTCTCTTGTGCCGGTCTTTATAATGATGGCAAGTAAATCAGCGTCTGACAGGCCTGATGCTCCAAGCGATAAAAATTTCTCATATGGTCGCTCTGAAGCCGGCAGATTTTTAATTGTTTTGTTATTATGCATTAATCCCTTTCGCTTCTCCCAGGCGATTGACAACGGATTTAAGCAAAGTTTTCAGTTAATTGTAGCACACCTAATCAAGCTTAACAAGATTTCTCTCATAAAGTTTTTGTAAAGACATCAAAATTCCAAGCTTTGCATGGTACCATGTGAGTCCTCCCTGGAAATAAACCGCATATGGTGGCTTCACAGGGCCATCGGCAGAAAGCTCAATGGATGATCCCTGAACAAATGCGCCTGCTGCCATGATGACATCACTGTCATAGCCCGGCATAGCCCATGGCTCAGGGGTCACATAACTGTCTACAGGTGCTGCTGCCTGAATGCCCTCGCAGAAGGCTATCATGGCATCGCGGTTATTAAACTCTACAGCCTGTATGATATCGTGGCGGCTTTCAGTACCATCAGGGACTACCTTAAAACCAAGCTTTTCATAGATTTTTGCAGCAAAGATTGCTCCCTTTAATGCTCCGCTTACGACAGTCGGTGCAAGGAAAAAGCCCTGATAAAATGACTGGATGACTCCGAGTGAGGCTCCAACCTCCTTGCCAAGTCCCGGAGATGTGAGACGGTATGCGGCATTTTCAACACATTCCTTTTTGCCGACAATATAGCCTCCGATTGGTGCAAGTCCGCCTCCCGGATTTTTGATCAGTGAGCCAACCATCATGTCCGCTCCAACCTGGATAGGCTCTGTATCCTCGACAAACTCACCGTAGCAGTTATCGACCATACAGATCACATCAGGCTTTATGCTCTTTACAAAGGCAATGAGCTCGCCTATTCTTTTTACCGAAAGTGTAGGTCTTGTAGCATAGCCCTTTGAGCGCTGGATGGTGACAAGCTTCGTTTTTTCAGTGATGGCTTTCTTTATTCCGTCATAGTCAAACTCACCGTCAGGCAGTAAATCAACCTGCGCATATGTGATGCCGTACTCAGCAAGTGAGCCCTTTGAAGGGCGTATGCCTATTACCTCCTTCAAGTGTATCGTAAGGCTTTCCGACAGGGCTTAAAAGCTCATCGCCCGGGCGCAGGTTTGACATGAGTGCAAGTGCAAGTGCATGTGTGCCACAGGTGATCTGAGGCCTTACAAGTGCATCTTCTGCGCCAAAACAGTCTGCATACACTCTCTCAAGTGTATCCCTTCCGAGGTCATTGTAGCCGTAACCGCTTGATGCCTGGAAGCACTCTGCGCTCACCTTGTTTTTCTGCATGGCGGCTATGACCTTAAGCTGATTATACTCAGCATTTGTGTCTATTTTGTCAAAACGCTCCTTAAGCTCCTTTTCTACAGAGGTTCCGAAATCCAAAACCTTCTTTGATATTCCAAGTGTCTCATACTGCCTGTAAATGGCTTCATTGGTATCTAACAAATTATAATCCTCTTTTCTGCTAAAATTTCTTGTATTTTATTTAATATTTTATTATCATCATATGAATATTCATTTTTTTCTATCCATATGGTATCTTTTTCTCTCCTAAACCAGGTTAGCTGTCTCTTTGCAAAACGCCTTGACTCAAGCTTTACCTTGTCCACAGCCTCATCAAGTGAATATTCTCCATCGAGATATGCAAGGATTTCCTTATATCCTATGCCCTTCATAGATACCATATCGCTTGTACAGCCCATTGTCTTTAGCTTTTTCACCTCATCGACAAGTCCGTTTGAAACCATGATATCAACTCTCTTATCTATCCGCTCATAAAGCCTTTGTCTTACATCATCCAGTACAAAATAGGCAAAGCTGTATGGAGACTGCTTGGCTCTTTCTGTCTCATTGTGCTTTGAAATCGGTTCATGGCAGGTGTGATAGTATTCAATTGCCCTGATGACGCGCTTTACGTTATTCTCATGGATGCTCTCGTAGGATGCAGGGTCGATATCCTTAAGCTTTTCATGCAGTGCATGGTTTCCGTGCTCGTTAGCAAAGTCGTAAAGGCTCTTTCTGTATTCCTCATCCACATCCTGCTCTGTGAAATCAATGTCATACAAAAGCGCCTGTATATAAAAGCCGGTGCCACCGACAACTATCGGTATCTTTCCTGCTTCGTATATTTCATTAAGTGCTTTTTTTTGGCCATATCCTTAAAGATAAATACATTGAACTCGTCAGAGGGCTCAAGTTCATCTATCAGATAGTGCTTTATGCCGTCCATCTCATCGACTGTAACCTTCGCAGAGCCTATATCCATGTATTTGTATACCTGCATGGAATCCGCGGATATTATAGCACCATTTATTTTTTTTGCAAGCTCAATCGATAGAGCTGTCTTTCCTACTGCTGTCGGTCCTGTCAGGACAATCATCGGTTTTTGTGTCATATTGCACCTCAGTCCAAATGTGTATGTTGTCATACGATACGTTTGAATTTCTTTTCTATCTCATATTTGCTCATAGAGATGATGGTTGGTCTGCCGTGTGGGCAGTTGTAAGGATTATCGAGTGACAAAAGCTCATCTATCAGCTCATTTATCTCAGGAAGAGTAAGCTTGTCATTGCCCTTGACTGCTGCCTTGCACGACATGGATGCGACCTTTTCCGTGATGATATCAGGAGTCTGCCTGCCTGTCGCATTGGAAAAATCATCGAGCATCTCTATAAACAGATCCTTCATATCTATGTTAAACAAATTATCTGGAATTGCACTGATCATGTATTCCTTGCCGCCAAAATGCTCCACCTCATAGCCAAACTGTTCTATCTGCGGTCTGTATTTCTCAAGCATCTCGCTTTCCTTTGCATCAAGAGTCATGACAATCGGAGGGCTTATGCGCTGTGATGTAAAATCCTTATTGGCAAGTCTTGCCATTGTTTTTTCATACAGTACCTTCTCATGAGCTGCATGCTGGTCTATGATGTACAGCTTGTCCTCAAACTCTATTAACCAGTATGTCTTAAAGAGCTGACCTATGATGGAAAACTGCTTCTTGGAGCTTTCTGTAAGAAAAACCTTGTCGTAATCGCCGAGTGTCTGCTGGGTGCCGGTGACAACCTGTGCAGGTTCACACGCGGTGGAAGTCTTTGGCGTTTTTACAGCAGGTTCTGTTGCTGAGTAATTTTTTAATGTTGACGTCACGCTCTGTCCGTACACACTCCTTGATTCCGCTGCCCTCACCTCATTGATACGCCTCTTCTCAAACGGCTCCGGTATTGGCTCCTTATACTCATGCACTATCTTTTTAGGCGCCGGCGTACTGTCTACAGGCACCTCGGGAATCATCTCCTTGTGGGATAGAATTGCATATATTGTGTCACACAATTCAACATATATCTCGTTGTTGTTGTCGAACCTAAGCTCCATCTTGGTTGGATGCACGTTGACATCCAGCTCACTGAAAAATGTAAAGTAAAGCACTGTAAACGGATACTGATGCTGCATTAGAAAGCTCTTGTAGGCCTCCTCTATTGCACGTGACAATATATTGCTCTTTACATACCTGCCGTTTATGAAATAATTCTCATAATTTCTGTTGCCCCTCGTGATGACAGGCTTTCCTATAAATCCCTCCACCTTAAAGTATTCACATTCATGCTTCACCTCAAGCAGTGATGACGATATCTCGCGGCCGAATATATGGTATATGATATCCTTTCTGTTGCCGTTTCCGGAGGTGTGAAGCTTTGTCTGGTTATTGTTTATGAACTTAAACGATATATCGGGATGTGAAAGCGCAAGCTTTTCAACCATATCGCTTATGTAGCTGCCCTCTGTCTGTGCTGTCTTTAAAAACTTACGTCTTGCCGGAACATTGTAAAACAAATCCTTTACTATGAAGGTAGTACCGTCCGGAGCACCGATTTCCTCGTTGGAAAGCTCCTTCGAGCCCTCAATCACATATCTGGTGCCGGTGAGCTCATCGTAGGTTTTTGTGATAAGCTCAACGCGGGCAACGGCCGAGATACTTGACAGCGCCTCACCTCTGAAGCCGAGAGACTTTACTGTGAGTAAATCCTCTGCCGAGCGGATTTTACTTGTGCTGTGACGGTAAAATGCAACTGCAACCTGTTCTCTTTCTATTCCGCAGCCGTTGTCGGTGATACGGATGAATGAGATTCCGCCCTCCTTTATCTCGACAGTAATGGCTGTGGAGCCTGCATCTATGGCATTTTCCACCAGCTCCTTTACCACGGAGCACGGACGCTCAACAACCTCTCCTGCAGCTATTTTATCTATTGTTTCCTGATTTAATATGGCAATATTTGGCATTTTAATCCTTTCTACCAGCGGTTTTTAACCTTGTTCTGGAGCTGATACAGCTTGTTTAACGCATCAAGTGGTGTCATGTTGCCTATGTCTATGCTTCGAAGCTCATCAATTATGTCATCATCCTTCACTGTGTCGAAAAGTGAAATCTGTGTCATATCAACCTCGTCAAGATGCTCCTTTTTATGCTTGTGGCCATTGTCAACGGATATGCTTTTTACAGTATCTGTGATATCATTTGCAAGAAGCTGTTCTGCGATTTCCTTGGCACGCTCTATGACCGAATCCGGCAGACCTGCAAGCTTTGCAACCTGTATACCGTAGCTTCTGTCAGCTCCGCCCTTTACGATTTTTCTTAAGAAAACTATATCATCGCCCTTTTCCTTTACAGCGATGCAATAGTTATTTACACTGTCAAGCTTGCCCTCAAGCTCGGTGAGCTCGTGATAATGGGTTGCAAAAAGTGTCTTTGCTCCGAGGAGCTTTGGATTACTTATATGCTCTACAACTGCCCAGGCGATGCTTAGTCCGTCAAATGTACTCGTGCCACGTCCAATCTCATCGAGAATGAGCAGGGATTTTGCGGTTGCATTTCTTAGTATATTTGCCACCTCGTTCATCTCAACCATAAATGTACTCTGGCCGCTTGCAAGGTCGTCAGATGCGCCGACTCGTGTGAAGATACGGTCTACAATACCGATATTTGCAGTTTGTGCAGGTACAAAGCTTCCAATCTGTGCCATGAGAACGATAAGTGCTGTCTGTCTCATGTAGGTGGATTTACCGGCCATGTTTGGTCCAGTGATGATTGAGATTCTGTTTTTGTGCTGATCCAGATATGTATCGTTTTCTATAAACATGTCATTTGTAATCATTTTTTCAACTACAGGATGACGTCCGTTTTTTATGTCTATTATTCCGCTTTCATTTATCTTTGGCTTGCAGTAATTATTCTGGCTGGCAACAAGCGCAAGCGAAGCGAAAACATCAATCTGTGCTATAGCTCTGGCTGTTTTCTGAATCCTTGAAACATTGTCGGAAATTTGTTTTCTTACATCACGAAACAGCTCATACTCAAGTGATGTGAGCCTGTCTTCAGCTCCAAGAATGGTATCCTCAAGCTCTTTAAGCTCCGGTGTTATGTAGCGCTCTGCATTGGTGAGTGTCTGCTTTCTCACGTAATAATCTGGAACCATATCCTTGAAAGAGTTTGTGACCTCAAGGTAATATCCAAATACCTTGTTATACTTGATTCTTAAGTTTTTGATGCCTGTTTTTTCACGTTCACTGGCTTCAAGCTCTGCAAGCCATGTCTTTCCCTTGGTTTTTGCGTCTCGAAGACGGTCAACCTCCTCGTTGTAGCCAGCCTTTATGATATCTCCGTCACGCTGTGAGATAGGCGGCTCATCCTCAATGGATGAAAGTAAAAGCTCATATATATCCTTAAGCTCGTCGAACTCTTCATTAATCTCATCGGTAAGCTCACAAGGTATGTCTGAAAGCTGCTGCTTTATTGGTGGAAGCATTTTTAAAGAATCCCTGAAGGCAATAAGGTCGCGCGGATTGGCTGACTGGTAGGTGATTCTTGTGATGAGACGCTCAAGGTCATAAATAGGATTAAGGTATTCCCTGATTTCATCTCTTGTGATTTCGTTTGCATTAAGTGCTTCGATAAGCTTCTGGCGCTTTATTATTTCTGCCTTTTCGATGAGAGGCTGCTCAACATAGGTGCGAAGCAGTCTTGCTCCCATAGCCGTGCGTGTCTTGTCTAGTACCCAAAGCAGTGAGCCTCTCTTTTGCTTTTCACGAAGTGTATCTACAAGCTCCAAATTACGTCTTGATGAGCTGTCTATTATCATATATTTGCCTATTGAGTACGGATGAAGCTCAAGTATATTGTCGAGCGAGTTCATCTGCGTCTCATAAAGGTACTTTAACAGGGCGCCGGCAGCTATGACTCCACTCTCATAATCCTCAAGCCCCAGAGCATTTATTGTCTGTACATGGAAATGTGAAAGCAGTGTCTCATTTGCAAGACCATCAGAAAAATACCATGAGTCGAGTGCTGAAACAGTAATTGACAGCCTGTTTTTCATATCGTCAACATCTATTCCGCTCATGTAGAAGGCTTCATTACATATGATTTCCGATGGATTAAATCTGCTCACCTCATCTAACAGCTTTCTTTCCGTATCCACCTCTGTCGTAAAAAAATCACCTGTTGTGACATCACAGGTCGCTATGCCGTATTTGTCCTCAGTGTATACAATCGACATTATGTAATTGTTTTTTGCCTCATCTAAAGAAGCCATATCAGTGTTTGTGCCAGGTGTCACAACACGGATTACCTCTCGCTTTACGATTCCCTTTGCCTGCTTTGGATCTTCCATCTGCTCACAGATAGCTACCTTGTGACCGTTTGATACGAGTCTGTTGATATATGAGTCTGCCGCATGAAACGGTACTCCACACATAGGAGCTCTTTCTTCAAGTCCACAGTTTTTGCCCGTGAGTGTAAGCTCAAGCTCCTTTGAAACCATTATCGCATCGTCAAAAAACATTTCATAGAAATCTCCTAAGCGATAAAATAAAATACAATCCTTATATTGTTCTTTTGTCTGCAGATAATGCTGCATCATTGGTGATACTTCTGCCACGAATATTTCCTCTCTTTACGTGTATAAATATTATTCATGTGTGTAAATATTATTTAAAATCCGGCCTATATTTTTTAATAATTGCTTCTGCGACCTTTATGCCGTCGATTGCCGCAGATGTAATGCCTCCCGCATAGCCTGCGCCTTCACCGCAAGGGTATACACCCGAGATGTTGCTCTCAAAGGATTCATCTCTTTTTATGCGAAGCGGAGAAGATGTGCGTGTCTCCATACCGGACAAAATTGTATCTTTTCTGTCAAAACCATGTATCAGATGACCAAAATGTTCCATTCCAAGCTTGAACGACTGCTCCATGTCAGCGTTCATCAGTCCGTTCAGCTTTGCAAAGATGGTGTTTCCCTTTGTACAGGAGCCAAAATCACCGTATGCTGTTGTTAATCTGTCATCACAGAAATCACCGAAAAGCTGCTGTGGTATTAAACCATTGCCTCGCTTATAATTTTCTGTTTCAAGCTTTTCCTGATATCTCACTCCGGCGAGGGCATCATCTGCTCCGAAATCCTTCGGCGAAACAGATACTATGATGGCACTGTTCGCATTTTTGCTGTTTCTGTCGTGATAGCTCATGCCGTTAACCACCGTGTGATTTTCGGTTGACGATGAGTTGACCACATATCCTCCCGGACACATGCAGAATGAATAGACTCCTCTACCATTCGGAAAATTGGATGTGACCTTGTATGGGCTTGGCGGAAGTATAATTTTCTTTTGAATACCGTACTGTGATTCATCTATCATGCGCTGCGGATGTTCCACGCGAAAGCCGACTGCAAAGCTCTTGCACTCAATATCAAAGCCTTTGTTGTAAAGCATATCAAATGTATCTCTGGCGCTGTGTCCGAGTGCCAGAACGCATACATCTGTCTTTATCTCACTATTACTGTCAGAATCTGTGTAAACACTTAATAGCTTTTGGGAAACTATGTCAAGATTGTTTACACAGGTGTCAAATACAAATGTAGCCTCCTTTGTCAACCAAAAACTTACGCATGTTGACAATTACTTCTGAAAGTACATCAGTACCAATATGTGGCTTGTTGTCATAAAGTATGGACGGATCTGCCCCAAAGCGCACAAATGTCTCAAGCACAAGACGATTTCTGCCCGAAGGATCCTTTACGGATGTATTCAGCTTGCCGTCTGAAAAGGTTCCGGCACCGCCCTCACCAAACTGTACATTGCTTTTGGGATTAAGTATGCCGCTCTCCCAGAATTTTTGTACATCGCAGGTTCTTTTCTCAACCCGGCTGCCACGCTCGATAACTATCGGGCGAAAACCTGCCTCTGCCAGTATATATGCACAAAACAAGCCGGCAGGTCCTGCCCCTGCAATAACAGGTCGCCTGTCAAGCGGTATATTTCCGTGCGCAGGTATCCGGTATTCTTTTTCTTTGTAAATGAGCACAGATGAACAGTTTGCTCTTTTGACAATTGACGCCTCGCTATTTTTTGTATCCTCTATCTCTACAGCAACTGAATATGTATAGAACAGCTCAGGCTTTTTACGCGCGTCAAGTGATTTCTTTAATATGCGGTATGTGAAGCCTGTCTTGGCATTGAGCTTAAGCATTTTTATTATTTTCTTTTTTAATGCCTCATCACTGTGCGTGACGGGGAGCTTTATCTGGTTAATTTTAATCATTTACTGCATTTCTCCTGCTATATATCCACTTGTCCATGCCCACTGCAGATTGTAGCCACCGCATATGCCGTCCACATCAAGCAGCTCGCCGCAAAAGTAAAGCCCCGGATGGATTTTGGACTCCAATGTACGTACATCTATTTCCTTTGTATATATGCCGCCTGCACACACCTGTGCAAATTCGGCTCCTCTTGGCTTTTTTACCGAAACGGCTGTATGCTTTATTGAGTGGGTGAGACTTTTACAATCATCATCTGTCAACAGCCTTCCCTTTTTGTCAGGAGATACACCTGATTTGTGTATCAGCTCAAGAAGAAGCTTATTGTTTAAAAGTCCGTTAAGCATCTCATTTAACGAGCGGTTGTCTGTCGTTGTAATGCTTCTGTCCTTTATGTATCCATTAAGCTCATCATCACTAAAAGCCGGCAAAAAGTCAATTATCACCTCGACCCTTTGACCTTTATCGAGGGCTCTTGACATAAGACTTGAAATCTGAAAAACCGGGATGCCTGAGATGCCATAGTCAGCTAACTGCAGCTCCCCTGTATTTTGCTCTGTCATTTGACCGTCTATCACGGAAGCGACAGTGGCATCGCACCTGACACCTGTGATTTTTTTGAAATTTAGGCCATCACAGCTAAAGCCGCAAAGCGCGGGTAATGGCTTTTGGATATGGTGTCCGAGAGCTTCTATCTGTCGAAACAGGCTTCCGTCACTTCCAAGCTTTGGGGAAGCCGTAAGGCCACACGCTATAATAAGCCTTTTGGACTTAAAGCTGCCCTTGTCTGTTTGGATGCAGTAACCGGTCCGGTCATCTGTCTTCTTATTAGTTGCCGGATTAGCAGCAGACTTTGTGTCCTCAGCCGTAATCCTTGCAGTCTTGATTTCTGTAATACTAATGCCTGTTTTCACATCCACATGAAGCCTCATAAGCTCCATGCGAAAGGCTGCCACAACAGATGCAGCCTGCCTTGAATTTGGATAAATGTAGCCTGCATTGTCATATGCAGGTATTCCAAGTTCTTTAAAAAAACGTATTGTGTCTGCATAATTAAATTCGACAACCCGTTTTTAATCAGCGCTTTACTGCCGTGAAACTTATTTACAGACATATCAGTGTTTGTGAAATTACATCTGCCGTTTCCGGTTGCAAGTATTTTCTTTCCTATATCATCCTTGTGCTCTAAAAGTGCCACGTGCTCCCTTTGATGCAGCAGCTGCTGCCGCCATCAGCCCGGATGCACCGGCACCTATTATAATTACATCGTACATATTCTTTCCCCTAACTGATTTATTTTAACATTAACTCGAATAGCTTTCAAGAAAATCGTACAAATCAGTTTCGTTAAAAAAGTAGAGTCCATTTGTAACCTTATTTTTTGCTTCATCGGGCAGTTCTTCAAAATACACGCCTGTATCAAAGTATTTTTCACTTGCAGTGGCGTTGTATACAGACAGCATTCCGGAGTCATTTTTGATGCAGTATTTTGCATTCTTAGCCTCATTTGATGTCAGAAGGCTTTCTTTTTCATTTTTTTCTTCTTTATCATTTTCATTGCTTTGTGCAATTATCGCAGCCTTGTCTGCTGCTCTTTGCGTATTGATTTTTTCTATCATAACAAGTGCAAGAAGAATTACAACAATAGTTAAAAAACAGATACTGATTTTGCTTTTCATATTATCACCTCAAAATCAGTATCTGTAAATTTTTGTTATTTATTCAATTTTATAATAAATGACATTTTTTTTGCCCACTTTTATGATAAGTGTGCCCTTTGGAAAATGTCTAAGCTCATCCTCAGTCAGTCCCTTGAGCAAAAGCAGCGCAACTGCATATGAGATAACCGCAATGATTGCAGCAAGAATGAAGGCGATAATCTCAATATGACAGGCCTTGTAAAGCATAAAGTATACTATATACGAAATAACTCCCATTATGAGCGAGCTGATGGCCGGTATGATAAAGGTCTTTTTTATTTCCTGCTTAAAGCCGCTGTACTTCTTTAAAGCCATGCTGTTCATAAAGCACATGAGCAATGCAAAAAACGTATTGGCAAGCACAACTGCATGTATATTGAGCCTGAATATGAGCATAAGCAGTATGAGTACTATGACATGCGCTACAATGGATATCGCAGCGTTGATTACAGGAATCTTGAGCCTGTCAATTCCCTGCAGCAGTCCGTTAGACAGAGTGGAAAGCGAGTAAAATACTACCGCAACCGCACCGACATACATCATAAGTGATGCCTCAGCATTTGTTGCACGGGTGCTTGAGAACAGTATATTAAATATTGGCAGTCCAAACACGGCAAGCCCTACTGCACATGGGAATGCGACAACCATGATAAAGCGTGTGGAAAGATTAATCTGTCCTCTCACTGCCTCCATATCGTCCCTGTGATATGCGCCTGTAAGCACCGGCACAAAGGATGCTGCCATAGCTGATGCTATGGATATAGGCACATTGATTAAAAGCTTGTACTTTCCGGTGTATACACCCCACCATACGTCTATATCATTTCTGAGTGTACCCCTGAAGCAGTGCAACCTGCTTGAATATACCCTGGTCTATGATGCCACTGATATTGTATATAGTAGTACTTAAAAGCACCGGAATAACCGTAATTACAAGAATCTTCATGGTGTAGCCAAATGAGCTCACCCTGACATTTCGTTCTCTTTTCATCTGCCTCTTGAACACCTTCATATAGATGGCAAAGATAAATACCACAAATAAAAGAGCCGCTACAGAGCCAAGCACTGTTCCAAGTGTACCGCCGGCTGCACCATAGGCAGCGGCATAGTGCTCCTTGTCACCAAGTACTGCACCAATTCTTGTACCTGTACGGTAAAGCACATATGCAGCCCATACACTGACTATGGCATTTACTATCTGCTCTATTATCTGTGAGACGGCACTTGGCATCATAGTACCCAGTCCCTGGAAAAAGCCTCTGATGACACCAAGCACTGCAACTACCAAAAGCCCCGGAGCCAGTACTCTTAAGGCAAAAATACTGTATGGTGTGTTAAGAAGCGTTGTCGCAAAAAAATTGCCACCAAAAAACAGTATGAGAGCCACTGTTGTGCCACTGATGGTTGCAAAAAGCAGAGCACACTTCAGTATCTGATACGTCGCAGTCCGCCTCTTTTTTGCCATCTGGGCTGAAACCATCTTTGATACAGCAAGTGGTAAGCTGTATGATGATATAATCAGCATGACATTGTATATTTCAAAAGCTGTGGAATAATAGCCGATTCCGATATCGCCCAATATACGCTGCATAGGTATGCGATATATGAGTCCTATTATTCTGCTTATGATAGATGCTACAGCAAGTATAGAGCCCTGTACTAAGGCATTACTTGCCCCGTTATTGTTTTTTTTAGACATTTATAAATCCTCTGTTTCAATTGATAACCAGCTTAAATATTAGCGTGTTATACCTAAAGCGTCAAGTATTTTTCTCTGGTGCTCTTCCATTACGGCCGCCTCATCAGCCTCCATGTGGTCATATCCGAACAGATGAAGCATGCTGTGTGTAATCAGAAAGGCAAACTCTCTTTTTTCGCTGTGTCCGTATTCTATGGCCTGCTCCTTTACTTTGTCGACGGATATGATAATGTCACCTAGCATGACCTCTCCTGTATCAGGATTGAAATCATCCTCATTTTCATCTGAAAGGAAAGAAAAATCTCCGGGCGTTTCATATGAAAGCATCGGAAAAGATAATACATCTGTGGGCCTGTCTATCTGTCTGTACTCCTTATTGATGGCATGTATCCCTTCATTGTCTGTCAGTGTCAAATTAACCTCCGCCTCATACGGAAAGCTCTCGTGCTCAAGTGAAGCAGAAACAACAGCTTCTGCGACCTTTTCATAATCAAAATTAAAATTGCATTCTACTTCTTTTTCGATAAAAAAACTCATTTAAGCAACTCCTCCTTTGTAAGATAGTCTCGTATTTTTAAAAAGTGATTCATCGAAAGCCCTGATTCATCATACATTCCTGAGCTTGACAGCTCATTTAATGTCTGGATAATAAGTATCTCGTGATTCCATTCACTGTCTGCCACATCGTTTTTGATATGATCAAGCCTTACTATTAAAGCATCGACCATATGGATGAGTGCGGATTCAGGGGTCTGTGGGTGTCTTAACTTGCCATAGTACTCATAGAGTATATTGGTCAGCTTTTCAGGAAAATGCATGGCTAATGCCTGTTCCACTCCTTCCATGACGCTTTTATGCTTCTGCCACTGCCCTATGCGGTAATAAAAACCTCCTGCTGCACATAGCGCTGTGTCCAGTCCAGCAGCCTTTGCAGCCTTTATGGCAATCGTCGATACGAAATTGCCATGATTGTATTCAGAGAAATTGTGCTTTTTAAGCTGCTTTACAGCAGGAAAATCCTCCTCTATTATTTCTATAAGCCTGTCATTTGTTTCATCAGTGCTAAGTGGCTTAAATACCCTGGCACAAATGATGCCGATAAGCGAAACAATCATGCCGCTTACAGCTCCGGCAATAATAACGGAAACAGAAAACTCCTTTGTTGACATATAATAGAATATGCCCGGTGTCACAATGCTCATACTGATTGTGATCAGATATATACATATCTGAAGCTTGTCCTCCTTTAGCATCTTTGCAAGGATAGCACCTGTGATTACAAGAAGCAGCTCACATACGAGCTCAAAGCAGTCGCCGGATACAGTGATTGAAAGCAATATACAAAAATAAGTACCGCTTATAAAAGCCAGAAACTCATTGCCAATCAGACAAAGCAATATAGGAAAAATCATCACCGGCCTGCTGTACAGTGGCATAAAACCGCTTATGATACACACTATAGAGCAAATGATAAACGCAAACGTAAACCTAAGATAATCGGTTCTTGAGTTGTTCGACAGCTGCAGTGTGTTCCGCTCGTACTCAAGTTCAAATAAAAGCAGCATATAAAATATGATATCTAAAAAACCCATGCATATCCACTCATCCGGATATACATCACCAAGCAGACACAGCACAAATGAAAGAGCTAAGATTGATATAAAAATTGATATTAGTGATACAACCCTTCTCAATTGCTCTTCCTCTGCTTTCTTGCAGTCTTTGCAGTCTGCTTATTTTCATAATCATCATATGCCTGAACGATTTTTTGTACAAGCGGATGACGCACGACATCCTTGCTTGTCAGATTGCATATGCCTATATCATCTATGTTTTTAAGCACCCTAAGTGCCACATCAAGCCCTGATTTTGCTCCCGGTGCAAGATCCTTTTGTGTCGCATCACCTGTCACGACAACCTTTGAGCCAAAGCCGATTCGTGTAAGAAACATCTTCATCTGTGCAGGAGTTGTATTCTGTGCCTCATCAAGTATGATAAATGCATTGTCAAGTGTACGGCCTCTCATGTATGCAAGAGGAGCCACCTCAATAAGGCCCTTTTCCATGTTGCGCTGGAAGCTCTCAGCTCCCATTATCTGATAAAGAGCATCGTACAACGGTCTCAAATATGGGTCAATCTTGCTCTGCAGATCTCCCGGCAGAAAGCCAAGCTTCTCGCCTGCTTCAATCGCAGGACGTGTCAGAATAATACGGCCCACCTGCTCATTTTTAAAAGCTGTTATAGCCATTGCCATGGCAAGATAGGTCTTTCCTGTTCCGGCAGGACCCATGCCAAACACAATCATCTTTTTCCTGATTGCATCGACATATTCCTTCTGGCCTATGGTTTTTGGCTTTACAGGCTTGCCATTTATTGTGTGACAAATGATATCCTTGTCAATCTCAACAATCTCACTGCCTCTATGCTCCTCTAAAAGTGCAAGTGCATAGTTTACGTTCTGCTCTGTAATGACGTTGCCTCTCTCAGCCAGCGCAATGAGCTGCTCGAACACCTCTTTTGCCCCATCAATATTTCCCTGCGCTCCGATAATCTTTAAGGAATCATCTCTTAAGACAAGCGTTACGTGCAGTGTGCGCTCTATTTTCTTGGCGAATGCATCAAACTGTCCAAAGACATTTGGAATATATTCACCCGGTATTTTTATAGATACTTCATTTAAACTCATTAGCTCATGTGCCTTTCAATCAAAATATTTTTCATTATAACATAAAAATAAAATTTGTCATAATTTACCTATAATTTATTCCCTCTGATATATCAATTTTCATGGTATTTTTTTCTATGTATATACTGCACCACGTGATATCGGGATATTTTTCCTCAAGCTTTTCTTTTCAAGGAGGCTGTAATCTGCTCTCTTGTGGCTGCCTATTGTTACATTTTCACTCTCCATAAAGGAGATGACCGACTCATCGTACGTGAAACGGTTTCCTTCAGGCACAATGTCCCAGATTCTTGTGCAGATGAGTGCATGTATACAAAAAACGCCGGTAATTGCAGCCGTAATAATACGTATTTTATATAGAAATGCTCTTATTGCAAAGTATCCCTGTCTTTTTACCACGAGAAGCCTTGTATGCGTCTTTTTCAGGTGCGGCTTCATTAGAAAAATATCTTCTGTACTGCAGCAGGCCTCATATTCCTTTGGACTTACATATTTAAGGTTCCATATTTTTATATGGTTTGCCGTGCACAGATTTATGAAGCGCCTGATATTGCAGCCTGTTAGCCTTACTGTTGCATAAGCTTTAATACTCATATATAACACCCTTTAAATGACCGGCTATTATTATTAAATCCTTTGTAAATTCCTTGATTTCAAGGCGGCTGCCGGATATTTTTATGGTACTGTCTGCTGCCCTTACAGTTACGGCCTTGTCCGAAAATGACAGAATACCCTTGTGGTTTTCTATAGTCAACTCATTATAACCATATGCTGTTACAATTGGAAGCCCTAGCACTATGTCCTTTGGAAGCTCGAACGAATCAGTTACTTTTTGCATCTTCATATATTAACATATGTTTATTTAGGCTGAATTATGCCGGTTATTTGTGGTACGGCTCATTATTGCTGATGCGAAACGACCTGTAAATCTGCTCCAGTAAAATTACGCGCATGAGCTGATGGGGGAATGTCATTTTAGAAAATGAAAGCTTATAGTCAGCGCGCTTCAATACATCATCGGACAACCCGAGAGAGCCTCCTATTACAAAAACAAGATGACTTTTGCCTCCTGTCATAAGCTTATCCATCTTCTGTGACAGCTCAACCGAATCAAGCTGTTTTCCATCTATCGCCAGACAAAATACATATGCATCGTCTTTTATATTTTTAAGAAGCCTCTCACCTTCTTTATTTTTTACGATGTCTATCTCTGTCTGTGTGGCCTGTTCGCTTGTCTTTTCATCGGAAACCTCAGTGATTTCAAGCTTACAGTAACGGCTTAGGCGCTTTGAATACTCAGCAATCGCATCTCTGTAAAATTTTTCTTTAACTTTTCCTACACATAATATTGTAATTTTCATCGTTTCATTATAACATATAACTATAATTAAACAATATGGAGGCCGTATGAAAATATACGTTGATGAACAAAAACGATACGAGGATACAAAAGCAACCGGACAGTGCTTCACCGCAGTCGGTGCGATAGGGCTTATTGCTATTGTGTTGCTTGATACAGGAGTTATAAAGCTTGCCGCTTTAGACTCGGTAAACAAGCTCATGGTTTCTATCGTAATGGGGCTTGTTTTCTTGATATTTTTTATCATAGGAATGAAGTCATTTATGGAGCTTAAGGACATTTCAAAAAAAATTGACCGGAATAATTCCCTCGAAAAGGAAATCATGGAATACGTGACCGTCACTCATAAGGACGAGCTTATGACTTTAGCGTCATCGGGTGAAAAAGGAGATGCCTGCTCAGGTGATTTATACTACAAAAGAGCTGAGCTTATCACATCAGTTATTACTGAAAAATACAGCCTGCTTGAGGAAAGCTTCCTCGATCATATGGTTGAAGAAATTTATTCTAAAATTTATAGTGATATTGTCGAAGAATAGTGCTATAATAATAACAATTTATTTTTTATGAGGTGAACAAAATGAAAGAACTGCAAGATCGAATTCTCAAGGATGGCCAGGTAATTGGCACAAATATCTTAAAGGTTAACAAATTTATCAACCATCAGGTGGATCCTGTGCTTATGGAGCACATCGGTGAGGATTTCGCAAATCACTTTGCCGGTAAGGGAATCACAAAGGTTGTCACAATAGAAAGCTCAGGAATTGCTCCTGCACTTATGGCAGCAGCCAAGATGAATGTACCGCTTGTTATTTTAAAGAAGCAGCCTTCAAAGACATTACATAATGATTTATATCAGACACAGGTTACTTCATTTACAACAGAGAAGAGCTATGAGCTTACACTCTCACGCGATGTTATCTCAGAGGATGACAATATTCTTTTGATTGATGATTTCATGGCTGACGGAGAGGCTGCTACAGGTGCCATCAGACTTCTTCGCATGGCTCACGCTACAGTTGCCGGTATAGGAATCCTTATTGAGAAGTCATTCCAGCCTGGCAGAAGAAAGATCAACGAGCAAGGCTATGAGGTTTACTCACTTGCACGTATCAAGTACATGGATGAGTATCAGATAGATTTTATTGAAGAAAATTAAAATAAGATTTAATATTTAAAATCAATACATATTATACACAAAATCCACTACCCTATTTACAGATTTATGAGTCTGTCAATGAGTAGTGGATTTTTATTATTGTTAAAGTATACGTTTTATGTTAAACTGCCGGATTATGCTCCGAAATCGAAAAGTGAAAGCTGGTTTGACTCCGGCAGTGAACCAAGCAGTCCCAAATCTGACATGAGGTCTACGGCTGTTCGCGATACATGAGTTCTCTCCCTGAAATCGTCCTTTGAGAGGAATGGTCCGTCCTTTGCCGCTTCCGAAATATAAATAGCGGCATTGTCGCCTAGTCCGTCAATACTGTTTATGGCCGGCATGAGCTTACCGTCAATTATCTGGAAACGGTTAGGGTGAGCTCTGTATATATCAAGAGGCATGAAATCAAAGCCTCTGGCATACATCTCCTGTACGATACGCATGTCCTTAAATACATCCTGCTCCTTGTTTGACAGCGTGTCTTTTCTTTTCTTATAGTCCTTCATGTAGTTTTCGAGTCGGTCCTTTCCCTGACACATAAGCTCATATGAAAAGCCTGTGGCACGGATTGAAAAGTATGCTGCGTAGTATGCAAGAGGATAGAAAACCTTACAGTAGGCGATTCTCCATGCCATCATAACGTATGCCGCAGCATGGGCCTTAGGGAACATGTACTTGATTTTCTCGCATGACCAGATATACCAGTCAGGCACACCGTGTGCCTTCATATCCTCCTTCCACTGTGCCACTGAGGACATTTGCCCTTGGCAATAATGCCCTTTCGCACTTCTCCATGATGTTGAAGGCTTCCTCAGATTCAAGCCCCATGGAAATCAGATATGTCATAATATCATCTCTGGTACAGATACAGGTTGAAATGGTAGCTGTGCCTTCCTCGATAAGAGTCTGTGCATTGCCAAGCCATACGTCGGTACCGTGTGATAATCCGGCGATACGAATGAGGTCAGAAAACTCCTTTGGCTTTGTATCAAGGAGCATGCCCATGGCAAAATCGGTACCAAACTCCGGTATACCTAAAGCTCCAAGCGGACATCCATCGATATCCTCAGGCTCTATGCCCAAAGCGGAGGTGTTCTGAAACAGTGACATGACAGCCTTGTCGTCAAGCGGAATCTTTGTTGGGTCAACACCTGTCAGATCCTGCAGCATACGAATCATGGTAGGATCATCGTGTCCAAGTATATCGAGCTTTAACAGGTTGTGATCGATTGAATGGTAGTCAAAATGCGTTGTCGTGATGTCAACGGTCATATCATTCGCAGGATGCTGTACAGGAGTAAAGGTATTAATCTCCTCACCCATCGGCAGCACGACTATACCACCCGGATGCTGTCCCGTAGTACGTCGAACACCGACACAGCCCTGCACTATCCTGTCTATCTCGCAGTTTCGCTTTCTGATACCGCGCTCCTCATAATAGTTTTTAATGTATCCAAATGCGGTCTTGTCAGCAAGTGTACCTATGGTTCCGGCTTTAAAGGTCTGGCCCTCTCCGAAAATAACCTCGGTATACTTGTGTGCCTTTGACTGGTACTCACCTGAGAAGTTCAGATCGATATCCGGCTCCTTGTTTCCCTTGAAACCGAGGAAGGTCTCAAACGGAATATCAAAGCCCTCCTTGCTTAACGGTCTGCCGCACTTTGGACAGAGCTTATCCGGCATATCACAGCCACCACGGCCTGAAAATGCCTGTACCTCTGGTGAATCAAAATCACTGTATTTGCAGTGTGTACACAAATAGTGAGCATGCAGCGGATTAACCTCTGTGATACCTGACATGGTTGCGACAAATGAGCTTCCTACGGAGCCTCGCGAGCCAACCAGGTAGCCGTCCTCATTTGATTTCCACACAAGCTTCTGTGCGATGATGTACATTACGGCATAGCCGTTTGAAATAATAGAGTTAAGCTCTCTGTCAAGACGCTCCTTAACTATCGGCGGCAGCGGATCTCCGTACATCCTGTTTGCCTTGTTATAGCAGATTTCACGAAGCATGCCGTCAGAGTTTTCGATAACCGGCGGACATTTATCAGGTCTGACCGGTGAGATACGCTCACACATGTCTGCTATCTTATTGGTATTGGTGATGACTACCTCCTCAGCCTTTTTGCTTCCGAGATATTCAAACTCCTTTAGCATTTCCTCTGTGGTCCTTAAATAAAGCGGAGCCTGCTCATCTGCATCCTTAAAGCCCTTACCGGCCATGATAATACGACGGTATATCTCGTCCTCGGGATTTAAGAAATGTACGTCACAGGTTGCAACAACCAGCTTTCCAAATTCCTCTCCAAGCTTTACGATTCGCTTATTTATATCGATAAGGTCATCGTTTGAAGCAATATCGGAATCCTCGTCACGTATCATAAATGCGTTGTTGCCAAGAGGCTGTATCTCCAGGTAATCATAGAAATTCACAAGTCTTGTGATTTCCTCCTGTGGTCTTCCGTTTAAAATAGCCCTGTAAAGCTCTCCTGCCTCACAGGCTGAGCCTATTAAAAGCCCATCACGATACTTGTTAAATTCTGATTTTGGTATTCGCGGTCTCTTATTATAATATTTGATGTGTGACAGTGAGATAAGCCTGTAGAGATTGGTACGCCCCTGGTCACAGGTTGCAAGAATGATGGCATGGTATGTAGGCATCTTCCTTATCATCTCAACAGATGATTTTGCCAGGGCATTTACCTCATCTAAGCTTGATATGCCCCTGTCCTTTAGCTTTTCTATGAATTTGACAAATATCTCTGCAGTACATGCGGCATCATCCACCGCTCTGTGATGATGATCAAGCGAGATGTTTAGAGCCTTGGCTACTGTATCCAGCTTAAATCTGTTTAGCTGTGGCAGAAGCACTCTCGCAAGAGCCACCGTGTCCACAATTGTAGGATTACACTCCATGCCAAGCAATGCGCAGTTTCGCTTTATAAAGCTCATATCAAAGTCAGCGTTGTGGGCGACCATGATGCAGTCCTTGCAAAACTCCATAAACTGTGGCAGTATGACATCCACTGTTGGCGATGTGATAACCATGTCATCCCTTATCGAGGTGAGCTCCTCAATCCTGAACGGAATAGGTACCTCAGGGTTTATAAATGTGGAATAGCGGTCTACAATCTCGCCACCGATGACCTTCACCGCACCTATTTCTATGATTTTATTCTTTTCCGGAGAAAAGCCTGTTGTCTCTATATCAAATACCACGTACTTGTCATCCAGCGACTGACCGGCTGCATTCTCCACAATATCCTTTGTATCATCGACCAGATATGCTTCCACACCGTAAATGACCTTGAATTTGTCATCCACAGTATGGTTAGCGTCAGGGAATGCCTGCACATCACCGTGGTCCGTAATAGCAATGGCCTTGTGCCCCCAGCGCATGGCACACTTCACAATATCCTTTACGTCAGACACGCCATCCATGTCACTCATCTTGGTGTGACAGTGAAGCTCAACACGTTTTTCGGCAGCAGTATCCTCCCTCTTTGATGTAAAATCAGGTATCTTTTTAAGTCCGACTATTGAGCTTATTGACAAATCACTGTCATATTTATCTACAGTCACAACTCCCTTTGCCTTAACAAAGTTGCCCAGGGGCAATATATGCAAGAATATCTGCTACGTCATCATTTCTGGCAAAAGAGCTTGAGCATGATGGTGTCTGTGAAATCAGTGACCGCAAACATAATGATGGTCTTTTCGTTTCTGATTTCACGGGATTCAACCGTAAGAATCTTGCCCTTTATTGTAACCTCACCGATAGGACCGTCAATCTTTTCAATGGACATCTCTTCATCATCAAAGCTTCTTCCGTACACGATATCAGGGTCATTGTCATATTTGCGCCTGAAATCTCCCTTTGCGCTCGAACTTTCTTCTCAAACTTCTTTTCAAATTTCTTCTCAGGCTTTTTATCAGTGCCGGCTTTTTTATCAGTGCCTGTCTTCGCTTCATTCTTCCTGTTTGAAACTTTAGTTGCCTCAGTTTTACTATCATTTATTGTACTGGATGCATTATCACTGCCTCCTACGAACATTGCACCGTCATCGACAGCCACTTTAGAATCTTCATCATCGTCATCTTTTGCCATGGCAAATTTAGTGCGGGCGACAATATTTTGCACCTCCTGCTCAATCTGCTTGTCAGCATTTTGACGGTATTTGCTGATTTTTGGCTTTTCGTACTGCAGATTAACGATAAAATCCATCCCACAGCGCTCGCAGAACACCTTCTCAAGAAATTCTATGACCGAATTGCCTCTGGTCTTTGCGATTATTGTCTCCTCGAGTGTGACTGTGACATGTGTATCGTCGGTAAAGCTCCACTTTGAGGTGCGCAGCAGATTGTACAAAAGCACACTGTGACTGTTTATTTCGTCAAGAATACTGTCAAAATAGACATCAAAAAGAGTCTTCGGTGTGTACTGCGAAGACAACTCGTAAGACTCTATAATTTTTACTGTAATATCTTTACTTTTAAATATCTGTTTTTTTATGCTTTCCTCAAGCTTCCAGATATTTTTTTTGAAAATAAGGCGTTTTGCTTTTACATATATTTTGTAAAAATCTCTTGCATGGTTTACGGAAATTCTGGTGACATCAGCATTCTCCAGCAGATTCTCCATATCCTTGTCCAGCTTAAGTGTAGGGAAAACTTCCTTAAATGTTTTTGTCAAAATTATTCACCCCAATGGTCAAGCTCATATTTCAATGCGCCCAAAAGCTCGCTCTCAGGCACCTTTTTAAATACCTCACCGTGCTTTATGATAAGACCCTCGCCGATTCCTCCGGCCACGCCAAGATCTGCTTCCTTTGCTTCACCCGGTCCGTTTACCACACAGCCCATGACAGCAACCTTTATGTCAAGGTCATATCCTGAAACCATTGTCTCCACCTGATTTGCAAGCCCGATAAGATCTATCTGTGTGCGGCCGCAGGTAGGACATGAAACAACCTCTATGCCACCCTTTCTAAGACCCAGAGTTCTTAAAATGAGCTTGGCAGACTTTATTTCCTCGAGAGGGCTTCCAGTGAGAGATACACGTATTGTATCACCGATGCCCTGGCTTAGTATCAGTCCGAGTCCGATAGCAGACTTTATATTGCCGCTTATTATTGTACCTGCCTCTGTGATACCCACATGGAGCGGATGATTGGTTTTATCTGAAATAAGCTCATGTGCTTTAACACACATCATGACATCTGATGATTTGATGCTTATGACAAGATTGTCATACCCCATATCCTCTATGAGCTTTACCTTGTCCAGAGCACTCTCCACAAGTCCCTCTGCTGTCACACCATGATATTTCTCTACCAGGTCTTTTTCAAGAGAGCCACTGTTTACACCGACGCGGATAGGAATATTTCTCTCCTTTGCTACATCCACGACAGCCTTTACCCTTTCAGCGCTTCCTATGTTGCCGGGATTGATTCGGATTTTGTCGGCTCCGTTTTCAATCGCAGCTATTGCAAGCTTGTAATCAAAGTGTATATCCGCAACAAGCGGTATGCTGATTTGTTTCTTAATCTCCTTAAGTGCCCTTGCAGCCTCCATCGTAGGCACAGCACATCGGATTATATCACAGCCTAAGTCTGTCAGCGCGTTTATCTGCGCAACTGTGTCAGCTACATTCTCAGTCTTTGTATTTGTCATTGACTGTATGAGAATCGGGTTTCCTCCACCGATTACTTTATTTCCGATTTTTACTATTTTTGTCTCCATGTGTATATCTCCAATCTGTTATAAAATCAGACTATTAGATTTCTGATATCATTGAACATGACAACAACCATCAAGAAGAAGTAAAAGCACTATGCCAACGAGATGCACATAGCCCTCCTTCTCAGGGTCTACTCTCTTTCTTCTTATGGCTTCAACTATCAAAAATACAAGTCTGCCACCATCAAGTGCCGGCAGTGGCAGCAGGTTCATCACACCGAGGTTTGCAGAAATCAGCACGCCCCAGTTTAGCATATTTAATATGCCAAGCCATACTCCGGACATAGAAACTGCCTGCTCATAGGTGTCTCCCATGTTTCTTTACAATGCCGACAGGTCCGCTTAAGTTATTTACAGAGGCAGCCCCGGTACAGAGCATTTTAAGCCCCTCTATTGTTGTATAGATGTTGTATTTCACCTCGTAGCAGCTATAAAGCAGCGCCTTTCCAAAGCCGGCTTTGTACGCTCTCCCGACACGTTAAAGCCGTACAGATACCTCTTTGTTGTCTCGTCATATTTAGGTTTCAATGTGGTGGTGTGCTGCCATCCCTAAGGTAGGTCACATCAACTGTTTCACCTTCGTGAAGCATCGAGTAGAGGCTTATCTCGCGGTAAAAGTGTATATTCGTATTGTTCAGCTTTACAATCTCATCACCGGCCTTGATACCGGCCTCCTCAGCCGCATAACCCTCAATAACACCGGCAAGCTTCGGACTGTCATAGCCTACAGAGCAGATGATAATGAGAGCAAAAATAAATGCCATGATAAAATTAAAAAACGGCCCCGCGAAATACAACGCTTATGCGTGCCCACACGGATTTGTTGTTAAATGCCCTGTCATCACCTGAGCTTTCATCTTCTCCCTCCATGATACACGCTCCGCCAAACGGAAGAAGCTTTATGGAGTATTTGGTCTCTCCACGCTGCACTCCAAAAAGAGTCGGTCCAAGTCCAAGACAAAATTCATTGACCTTTATGCCATTTGCTTTAGCAAGCCAGAAATGTCCGAGCTCGTGAAAAATTACTATGATGCCGAATAATATGATTGCAATAATAATACTAATAATGTTCAAAATTACCACCTTTTACTGATATAGTCATATGCGCACAGCTCTGTATCAAGTATCTCATCCACTGAAGGATTTTCAATAAATGATGCATTCTCCATACATGCTTCGATTATATCGATTATTTCCAGATATTTAATCTTTTTATTCAAAAACAGCGCCACTGCTCTCTCGTTTGCAGCATTGAAGGCCGTAGGAATATTGCCTCCTGCCCTTGCAGCCTTCATGGCGAGAGCAAGCCCTTTAAAGGTATCAAGATCCGGTGCCTCAAAGGTCAGATCCTTAAGCTTAAAGAGATCAAGCCTGTCACCGGAAAGTGCAGGTCTGCTTGGATAATACAGTGCATACTGTATAGGTATACGCATATCAGGAGTACCAAGCTGTGCTATAACTGCTCCATCCGCATACTCAACAGCCGAGTGAATGACACTCTGAGGATGCACTACAACCTGAATCTGCGACAAATCGACATCAAAAAGCCATTTTGCCTTCAATTACCTCAAGCCCCTTATTGACCATGGTTGATGAATCAATAGTGATTTTCTGACCCATTGACCAGTTAGGATGCTTTAGTGCGTCCTCCACCCTTATACCTTCAAGCTCAGAGAGCTTTCTGCCTCTGAACGGACCTCCGGATGCTGTCAGAAGAATTTTTTTAATCGGATTCATAGAATTTCCCTGCAGTGACTGGAAGATGGCACTGTGCTCACTGTCCACCGGAAGAATGGACACACCATACTCCTTCGCAAGCGGAATAATGATATGCCCCGCTGTAACGAGAGTCTCCTTATTTGCAAGTGCAATGGTCTTTTTTGCCTTTATTGCAGCAATTGTCGGGCGTATTCCAAGCATACCGACAATTGCGGTTACAACTATGTCACATGGCTCAATGGTGGCACATTTAATTAAACCGTCCATGCCATAACCAATCTCGATGTCTGTATCCGCAAGGCTTGTGCGAAGCTTTTTGGCATCGTTTTCATCACTTACACTGACAAACTGTGGCTTAAATTCCCTTGCCTGTTTCTCTATAAGGGAGAGATTTCTGCCACAGGAAAGTGCCACAACCTGCATATCGCCATGCTCTCTTACCACATCAAGTGTTTGTGTTCCGATAGAGCCGGTTGAACCAAGTATTGATATTTTTTTCATGATAATTCCTCGATTTATATTTTTCTCAGTGGTTCTGAATAGTTACCTTAGCTTTTTGTTTTCAATGGTTCTTAAATGTTACTTTTTAACTTAAAAAGAAGCTAGCCAGATAATAAATGATTGGTGCTGTGATAATCATGCTGTCAAAGCGGTCTAAAATACCACCATGTCCGGGTATCAGATGTCCGTAATCATTGATATCATAATTACGCTTTATGGCTGATGCACACAAATCTCCAACCATTGAAATAAGGCCTGCAACAGCAGCTATAACAGCAAGTATAGCAATCTCTGTGCCGTCTATATTCATATGATTTCTGAATATAAAGCAGTATAATAAAGCTGTAAGAAGCGCACTGCCGAGCACACCACCTACTGCACCCTCTATAGACTTCTTTGGTGAAAGCTTTGGTGCCATTTTGTGCTTTCCAATCAGCACTCCGACGCAGTAGGCGCATGTATCACAGCCCCATGAGCATAAAAATACCAAGAAGGCAAGGTAAAGTCCGTTGTTGAGTGTACGTATCTGATAGACATATGAAAGCATTGCCCCCACATAAAACATACCAAAAAAGGCTGCCATGAGCTGCTTTGCATCATATTTCGGGTATGAAAGCACATACACGAACATCAGTACGATAAGAAAGCCCATGAAAAGCATCATTACATCAGGTATGAAGCTCCACCTTAAGTTGATGTAAAATAAAATCAAAGCAATATACGGTACAACCGATAAGAGCGATTTTTCAAATTTAAACACCCTGAAAAGCTCAAACATACCTATACACGAAATCAGAAGTGTTGAAAAAAGAAGCACCTCGTTTCCTGTTACTATAAGAAATATAGCGGCAATTACAAGAACTATACCACTAAGCAGTCTTGTCTTAAACATTATTTATCCTCCGTGTCGTTCGTTTCTTTTAATCCACCAAAGCGACGGTCTCTTTTATTATATGCATCTATAGCCTTTTTGAGTTCATTTTTATCAAATGCAGGCCACGGAACATCTGTAAAATAAAACTCAGCGTATGCAAGCTGCCAGAGCAGGTAGTTTGACAGGCGCTGCTCACCACTTGTGCGGATGAGTAAATCAGGATCCGGAAGCTCTTTTGTATCAAGATATGATGAGAAGGTATCTGCATCTATATCGTCAGCTGAAAGCTTTCCATCATCATGGTCAGCTATCATATGCTTTACAGCACGTATCATCTCATCTCGGCTTCCGTAATTAATTGCAATTGTCAGGTTAAGACCCGTATTTACTGATGAAACTTCTTCAAGGTTTCTTATTTTCTCCTGAAAATTCTCTGAAAGCCTGCTTATCTCACCAATTACGCGCACACGCATATTGTTTTTATTGGCAAGTCTTTATACAGTTTTTAAGATAGCTTTCAAGAAGCTTCATTAGTGCAGCTACCTCAGACTCAGGGCGGTTCCAGTTTTCAGTGGAAAAGGCATAAAGTGTCAGATATTTAACGCCGAGGTCGTTTGCAGCCTTACATATATTCTCAACATTTTTGGCTCCTACTGTATGACCGTAGTTTCTTGGCATACCCTTACTTTTGGCCCAGCGGCCGTTTCCGTCCAGAATGATTGCTATATGTTCCGGAGTACTCATATTTTATTTCCTTTCATTTATGCATATTATATATTTACAATCATGACGCATCATTTATTTGCTGGTCACACAGTTAAGTGTGAACAGTAAAAACGGGAATAAGCAAATAAGGGACACGAATAACATGTCCCTTGTTTGTATACGTGATATAAATACTATACAGTAAGTATCTCTTTACATTTTGCATCAACCGCAGCGTCAACCTTTGCGACAAACTTGTCGGTAAGCTTTTGAGCGTCATCCTCGAGGCCTTTAATCTCATCCTCTGAAATGCCTTCCTCTTTGCCGGTCTTCTTGATGCTGTCGATTGCATCCCTTCTGATATTGCGGACAGCAACCTTAGCTTCCTCGCCCTTTTTTCTTGATGTCCTTTGCAAGATCTTTACGTCTCTCCTCTGTGAGCTCAGGGAAAACAAGTCTGATAAGCTTTCCGTCGTTTGTAGGATTAATTCCGATGTCAGAGCAGTTTATTGCTTTCTCAATCTCCTTAACCATAGAAGCCTCCCATGGCTGAATCTGAATCATTCTTGGCTCAGGAACACTTACATTGGCTACACTCTGAATTGGTGAAGGGGTGCCATAATAATCTACACGAAGCTTGTCAAGAATATGTGGATTGGCTCTTCCTGCGCGGATGCCTGCATATTCTTCCTCGAGATTATTTAATGTTTTTTCCATTTTATCCTGAAAAGGGTTTAATCTTGAATCCATATTATCCTCCTGATATGCATTATATACAATTTACTATACAGTAACCTTTGTACCGTTGAATTTGCCTGTAAGAGCATTTACAATGCTGTTTTCCTCATTGAGTCCGAATACATACATAGGCATCTTGTTCTCAAGGCACATGATAGACGCTGTGAGATCAACTACTGCGAGCTTCTTCTCAACAACCTCTTCGATTGAAAGCTCATCATACTTCTTTGCAGCAGGATTGGTCTTTGGATCACTGTCATATACTCCGTCAATAGCCTTGGCAAGGTAAATACCATCTGCCTCAATCTCAATTGCACGAAGCACTGTGGCTGTATCTGTTGAGAAATAAGGATGGCCTGTACCACCTGCAAAGAAAACTACCATATCATGTGCAAAATACTTGTTTGCTCTGTCCTTAGAGAAAAGCTTTGTCATGTTGCCACATTCAAATGGAGTGAGAACAGCTGTCTTCATTCCGACATATCTGAAAATCTCAGATACATAAATGCAGTTCATAACTGTAGCGAGCATACCAATCTGGTCAGCCTTTGTGCGGTCGATGGTCTCACTGGTTCTGCCTCTCCAGAAGTTTCCGCCACCGATAACAATACCTACCTGTGTACCTTTATCAACAATCTGTTTAACCTGTTTTGCAACCTCAATGACTGTAGCCTCATCAAAGCCGTGGTGCTTATCACCTGCAAGTGCCTCACCACTTAATTTTAATAATATTCTACTCATATTTATTTACCCTCTGAAAAGTCCCTGAACATCGATATCAGCGTATGTCTGAGAACAGAAGCCCTCGATAACGGCACCATTGTTAATCTGTACTGAACGTGACTTGATATTACCCATGATAACTGCAGAAGTATCTACTACAACAGGTCCCTGAACATCAATATCGCCCTTTACAGCTCCTGCGATAACTGCTGAAGATGCTGAGATATTGCCGATGATAACAGATCCTGCACCTATCTTTACAGTTCCTGTTGAAACAATTTCACCCTCAACCTTAGCTACATCAGCGAAAAACTCTGATGAATTTGTGTTGCCGTTGACTGTTCCTGTAACAACAATCTTGCCGTTACACATTACATTTCCGTTGATGGTTCCCTGAATATCAAATGATCCTGATGACTGTAAATCTCCTGTGAGTACAGTACTTGCTGTGATGACTGATGTCTCGTCCTGTACATCTCCTGATAAAACGTTATTGTTTACTGGCTGTGTATTTACTGGCTGTGGTATATCATTCATTTGTGGTATCTGCTCCTCTTTTTGTGTATTGATTGTATGCTCTGCAAAATTTTCACTTGGAGTTGGTCTTGGTACAGTTGTCTCCTGTGGCTGCTCCTCGACATGCTCAAGTAATCCGTCGAGCTTTGAAAGCTCTGATGCAACGTCAACATTCTCTCCTATAGTATCAACTACAAGATTGTCAGCTGTCTGAGCCTTTGGCTCTACTTCTTTCTCAGGTACATCTCCGGGTACAAGCTCGTTTACAGCCTGAGAAAAATCATCCTTAAATTCTTTGAATAATCCCATGAATATTTCCTCCATTTATTATCTTATCCAACAGTATCTGATTTGATATATTGAACTTTATATGTATTATTATCAATCGGCAATATTTCGGCACCCTGCGCTTTTATGCTTTCAACAAGCGGCTCAATAGCCTCTGCCGTGGTTGATCTGTTTGAATCATCATGTAATAACACAACTGAATTGTCATATTTGGCAATACCTGAGGTGACATTATTGACAATATCATCGACACTGCAATTGTCGGCTGTATCACCAGAATTGACATTCCAGTCAAAGTATGTGATATGCTTTGAATTGAGTATCTTTACAAGCTCAACCATGTCTACATTACTAATCTGGTTCATGCTGCCACCGGGAAAACGATAAATATCCGGTGCTATTCCAGTCAGATTGGTGATATAATCGGAAATCTGTGTCAGGTCATCGGTAAATGCCTCTGTTGATTCATAAATTTTACTGTATGAATTACTGTAGGAAGCCATCGCAATAGTGTGTCCGTCCTGCACTATGCGCTTATAAACATCATCATATTTACCGGAGGTATCTGCTGTGACAAAGAAGGTAGCCTTGACACCACAGTTGGCAAGGGCATCTAAAATGGCACCGGTGTTATCACCGGGAATACAATCAAAGGTAAGATATACCTTTCTTGTATCCCCATCATGATACACATTGTCTTTTGACTCAAGCTGTTTCACGACAGCCTGAGTTTTTGCGCCAGAGCTTTCTTCATCAGAAGCGATGTCACCATCATCAGACTCAGTACCGGTAACTGTGCTTGATATAGCTGTATTTAACTGAAGCTCAAGCTTGTATATTCTCGAATTCAGTTTGACAACCATGATGCAGTACAACTATGGCAAGTATAGATATTGCTATCCATATTGCTATAGTCATAATAATACCTGTCTTAATCCGGCTCACACGTTTGCGACGCTCTTGCTGCTGTCTGGCTAATTCATTATCCTTTGAGTCCATATGCCCCCGTTATGATTGGTTTTGTTTCCTCTTACTATTTTACCATATTTTTATATCTTGTAAAGATAATAAAAATTCCGCAAAAGTTTAAAAGTTAAACTTTTGCGGAACAGCATTCGTTTAATCAGTATAAAGATACAGTTTAGACTCCAGCCATCTGGGCAGCAACCTCAGCAGCGAAATCTTCCTGCTTCTTCTCCATACCCTCACCTACCTCGAAACGAACCATCTCGGTGATTGTAAGATCCTTAGAAACTGACTCAAGATATTTTGCAACTGACTGCTTTCCATCCTCTGCCTTAACATATGTCTGGTCAAGGAGACAAATCTCTTTTAACTGCTTAGATACACGACCCTCAACTAAACCATTGAACATCTTCTCAGCCATGATAGACTCCTTGTCTGCCATTGCAAGCTCACCAAGCTTTGCCTTAGCAGCATCTGATAAGAAGTTCCATACATAGTTCATGTTGTTCTTGTGCTCGTTGAAGTTGTTGATATCATCATCGCTCCAAAGCTTCTCGTTAATAGCCTTGTCAATTAACTTATTAAGAATAGGCTTTGGAAGTGTTGTAGCATCATTTAATGCACTGTCAACAGTGATCTCTCTAAGCTTTGCAAGCTCTTCATCAGAGATATCGTTTCTGCTGATGTACTGTGGGTTCATAGCTGCAACCTGCATAGCAATATTTGTGATTGCTTCTTTAGCTGCATCATCTGCTGCACCATTTGCTGCAATGATAACGCCGATTCTTCCACCACCATGGATATAAGAAGTAACAACATCACCTGTAACCTTTGCAAATCTACGAACAGATAACTTCTCTCCGATTGTAGCTGTCTTCTCTACAAGAAGCTCGCTAAGTCCGTTTGTAGCAAGAAGAGCGTCGATATCCTCTCCATTTGCACCACCATTTAAGCCAGAAGCAAGTGCTGTATCTGCTACAGTCTGAACAAACTCCTGGAATGTCTCGTTCTTCGCAACGAAATCTGTCTCAGAGTTAACCTCTGCTACAACTGCAACGTTTCCGTTTACAGCAACACGTGCGATTCCCTCAGCGGCAATTCTGCTCTGCTTCTTTTCCATCTTAGCTGCACCGCTTTTTCTTAATACCTCAACAGCGGCATCCATATCACCGTTTGTCTCAGTTAAAGCCTTTTTGCAGTCCATCATACCTGCGCCTGTCATTTCACGCAGTTCTTTTACCATACCTGCTGTAATAGCCATTTGATTATCCTCCGATATTAATGTGTTTTATTCCTCAACTGTCTCGTCAGAAGCTTCCTCAGCAGTAACCTCTTCCTCAGCTCCCTGCTTTGCCTCGATAACAGCGTCTGCCATCTTAGATACGATTAATTTGACAGCTCTGATAGCATCATCGTTTCCTGGGATAACATAATCTAACTCGTCAGGATCGCAGTTTGTATCAGCAATACCTATAAGAGTGATTCCAAGTGCCTGAGCCTCTTTGATACAGATACGCTCCTTCTTAGGATCTACTACGAAGATTGCATCAGGAATTCTCTTCATATCCTTGATTCCACCAAGGTTCTTCTCGAGCTTCTCCCACTCCTTCTTGAGTGCGATAACTTCCTTCTTAGGAAGAACATCGAATGTGCCATCCTCTGACATTGTCTCGATAGCTTTAAGTCTTGCAATACGGCTCTCGATTGTGCGGAAGTTTGTAAGCATTCCACCTAACCATCTCTCGTTTACATAGTACATACCGCAACGCTCTGCCTCAGTCTTGATTGCATCCTGAGCCTGCTTCTTTGTACCTACGAAAAGGATTGTACCACCCTGAGCAGCGATATCAGATACGGCATCATATGCCTCATCAACCTTTCCTACAGACTTCTGTAAGTCGATGATGTAGATACCATTACGCTCTGTGTAGATGTAAGGAGCCATTTTAGGGTTCCATCTTCTTGTCTGATGTCCAAAATGAACACCTGCCTCGAGTAACTGTTTCATTGAAATTACGCTCATTTTATTTACCTCCGTTTGGTTATTAATCTTCCGTGTGTTTCCAATTAGATCAGCCACCGGTAAGCGTTATCCGGCACCGGCGATCATCCGCACATCGTGATAGTATTTAAGCCTTTGAATTATAACATACCAAAGGCTTATATGCAAGCAAAAATTTATTTCTGTGTCAGAATAGTGATTATATCATCATACGATGCTCCTAGGAATAACGTGCTCACCATCTGCTATAAAATGATCAGCACCCTTTGTCCTATATATACGAAATTGTTCAGCATCATCCACTAGATTGAGAGCTTTAAGCTTTTCTGCAAATGGTGCGACATGTATCTGACTTGTTACTGAAATTGTGTATGTTGTAACAGCATCCTGTGGCTCTACAGTCTCCTGCTTTGCATCCGCTGCCGGCTGCTGCTGCTTCCTGCTGTGTATCTTCCTGTGCTGTTTGGCTGTCCTGCATCTGACTATCCTGTTCAGTTTCGGCTTTTTGGGAAGAAGCATCTGAGTTTGCAGCAGAGGAGTCAGTTTTTTCACTATTATATTCGTCTGCGACTGTCCCGGAAATATTCTTTGCTTCAACCATACCGAGCGTTTTGGCTTTTTCTATTATTTCTGTATCAGACATGGACTGCTTATTGCCGTGAAAACCAATCATCATAATAATTACCGCAAAAATAATGCCTAATCCAAGTCCACGCAAATAGTATTTTAATCTCAATTTATTTGCCCTCTTTATATAAATCTATTATAAGTTTTACCTCGCCGGTACCAAGAGACAAAAGTTTTGCTATCTCTACATTGCTCTTGCCCGATTTATAAAGCTTAAGGATTTCATGTGTGTGATTTATTACATCAGCATTTGCGCTGCTGCCTGCGGGCGTACCAAAAGCAGCATCTGATGCCTTGACCGATACAGCGGCCGCTGTACCTGTTGCAGTTGTTGCACCTGCCTTTGACGCAGGGGCTGCTGAAGCAGGCTGTGTTTTAATGATACCTGAAATATCTATACCTGTCATCTGCTTCATGTCAGGCTTTGTATCCTGCTGCATTGTGCCAGACTTAGGTTCTGCCGGCTTTTGCACGGCCACAGACGGTTTTTCAGCCCTCTTTGCAGAGTCTGCAGAAAGAGGCTCGAAGGAGCTTCTGAGTCTTGATGATGCTTTATCTATATCGCCTGAAAGCCGTGTAAGCTCATCATGCTTGTCATTTAGCATACTGTATAAAAACATTATTTCATTATGTGCCTTGTTTATCGAATCAAGCACTGTATCAGAATATTCATTTATCGCCATTATTTTGGAATTTGCTTCCTTTTCAAGACTTCGCTTTGTCTCATCCTGCTTTTGTGTTATTTCCTCGTCCAAGGCATCGCTTAAGTCCTTTTTGGCGGCAGTCACTTCTTTTTCAGTTATTATTTTTAGTTCCTCAGCACTCATATCGGCTATTTTATCCAAATCCTTATGTGAAAGCTTGTCATTTACCATAAAGCTTCCTATAAGGAAAACAACACCTATGATGATGAGAGTTATTTCTAATGTTGTCATATAAACCTCTGCCCTCTTATGCGTTTGTAAGTATATTCATATAAGGGCCCATGACCTTACGCATTTTAATCAGTCCCTTTGTGTGAAGCTGTGATACTCTTGATTCTGAAACCTCTAGGATATTGCTTATTTCTTTAAGGGTAAGATCCTCATAATAATATAATTCGATAACCCTGCGCTCCTTCTCGGTCAGATTGTCAAGCGACTTAACAAGCATTGTTTTCAGCTCTTCCTGTGTAACAATCTCCTCCGGCTGTGCATAATGTGAATTATGTGCAGCATCCATGACAGGCTCAGGTCCTGACTCATCAAATTCATCGAGAGATACAACATTTGTTACTTTAAGCTGCGACTGCCAGCTGCAAAGCTCATCCTCCGAGATAGAAAGCTCCTTTGCGAGGTCTGCGTCATTTGCTGTTTTGCCGGTACGAAGTTCAATGTTCTTTATTGCCTCGTCTATTTTCCTTTGCCTTTGTCTGACTGTTCTTGGAATCCAGTCCATTTTCCTGATCTGATCAAGTATGGCTCCACGGATTCTAAGGCTTGCATATGTCTCAAACTTGACATTTTTTTCAAGATTAAACTTGTCTATGGCATCAATGAGGCCAAATATCCCATAGCTTACCAGGTCATCATATTCCACATTATGCCCAAGATACATGCTGAGGCGTCCTGCCACAAGCCTGACCAGCTGTGCATATTCTATTATGAGCTGTTCCCGTAGCTTGGGAGTGGGATTCTTTTGATATTCCTCCCACAGCTTTTCCTTTTCTATAGCTTTCATTATGCCCCCTGTTTACCAGTATATTATTCTGCAGCTAGCTAATTGGCTTATCATTGTCATCATCATTATCAAAGACTTCGGAATCATCAGTCTTTGCTTCGGCCGCTTCAGCTTTCTTTTGCCTGTCTTCCATTGCCTTAAATGCACAGCTTAGGATTACTTTAAGTATCGCTCCGATTATATAGAATACTACAAGCACAGTTAAAAGTCTTGTTGTAAAGCTCATCAGATCAACGCCCTGCCGCAGGGATATAATACTGCATACTAAGCCGGCTAAAAGCATAACAAGAGATGGTAATAGATTATTCTTCATGTTAAATCACCTTTTGCTCTTTTCCGACTGCTTTGATGATATAGTCACCGGTTTCACAGTCAAGTATAACAGTTCTTCCGTAATTAAGACCGGTATCCTGTGCCTTCAGAGGAATTTTCAGCTCTGCAAGCACGTGCCTGGCCATATCGGTATTGCGATCACCAACATTTCCGATTGTAGAATTGCCTGACATCTCAAACATCTTAGCTCCACCGGCAATCTTTGCAACCATTCGTCTGGGATTCGCGCCATTTTTTATCATTTGATTATAAAGTTCCCTAATTCCCGTATCGCCAAACTTGGCTATATTTGTATTATTTCTAAGTTTGGTGCTGTCAGGCAGCATATAGTGTACAAGCCCACCGATTTTTGAAGCCGGATCATAAAGGGTGAGCTCCTATATACAACAAGCCCAAGTGTGGCTGTGAGAATTAGGGCTGGGTAACCTTAAGGTCTCTCTGCCATTGATACTTTAATAGTACTTGCCATATGGATTCTCCTAAATACTAAAAACTAATTCCTAAAGCCGATAAAATATTATCATATGAATCCGGATCAGGCATAAGGATAAAGTATCCGTTCATCATTATATCATCACCAAACTCTGTCTCTATAAAAAGTGCATTGTCACCATATTGTCCAAACTGAATTGTTTTACATAATTTAATATGAAGGGCCGCATATCATACAGCAATATACGGAATGGAAGGTAGTATTTTAAGATTTGTCATAGTTGAAAGCGCTGACAAATATGCGCCTGCTATTATGTTGCCAATCTCCTTCATGGCAGATAAATCCATCTCATCAAATGGCTCGTTATAGTCCTGTGGTCTGCCCATCAGCTTGTTTACCAGAAAGTGTGCTGCCGGAAGCTTCATGAGAAACATCATACTGCCGGAGATATCGTTGGTAACCTCAAGAAATATACCCACTATTGTCTCTTCCTCCGGACATATGGCATCTCCAAGCTTTGTCGCATCCATTAACAGAACTCTTGGAACTTCCATTTTCATGGTAGTGTGTTAGCATGCCGAATCGCTGTCGTGGTATCAGTTACACTCATATTTCCGATTTCCTTAAGGACATCCATATACATCGAATTGACATTATCTAAAGAAAATTCACTCAATAGTATCCAATTCTTTATTTGAAGGAACTTATATAGTGAGGCTTTTATACCTCACTATACATTGCTGCAAATCAGTTAGCGTCCTTATCTGAGACTATTGAGCCTATTTCAAACAGAGAAATCAGTTCATCTCCGTTTTTACCTATACCGTTTATGAACAGCTCCTTGCCTGTAGATGAAGCATCTATATTAGGCTTATCTATTTCATCAACCACAAGTGTGACAACTTCACAAACTTCATCGACGATAAGACCTATCTCACCCTTTTCTTCAAGCTTTAGGATAATTATTCTGGTTGATGATGTATATACATCATCGTCCAGTCCCATTTTTATGCGGGCACTCATTACCGGAACGATATCACCACGCAGATTTATGATACCCTTAAAGTACTTCTGCGCCTTTGGCACTCTTGTAATCTTCTGCATTCTGACGATATTATCAACATAGCCAATATCAATTCCAAATTTTTCTTCGCCTATTTTGACTGAAATATATTGCTTTGTTTCTTTTTCCTGTATATCAAATTCATTTTCTGGCATGTACTTCCCCTCCATTACATAAGTGTATTTACATCAAGTATCAAAGCTACATCACCATCTCCAAGTATTGTCGCTCCGCTGATAAGCTTGTTGCCGTTTATGTATTTTCCTAAAGACTTGATTACAATCTCCTGCTGTCCAATGAGATTGTCAACCACAAGACCTGCCTGCTGATCTCCCTTTTGGACAATCACTACAGTAAGATGATCCGGCTCCTGCTCCTTTGGCTCAATGTCCAGCATCTTATCGAGGCGGATGATTGGAATAACGCTTCCACGCAGGTGAATAACTTCCTTAGCCTGTACATATTTGATATCCTTCACAGGAATATCCTCTATATTTGAGATAGAGCCGAGCGCAATGGCATATATCTCATCACGGATCTCTACCATGAGAGCCTGAATGATTGCAAGAGTAAGAGGAAGACGTACAGTAAATGTAGTACCCTTACCAAGCTCGGTTGAAACCGATACATCACCACCCAGCTGTTCAATGCCGGATTTAACAACATCAAGACCAACTCCTCGTCCGGAGATATCGGTAACTGTTTCACATTGAAAAGCTTGGCATAAAAAGGAAGTTGATGATATCCTTCTGAGATAGATTTTCAGCCGTTCAGCTGTGACTATGCCACGCTCGATAGCCTTGTTCTTTACGGCTTCGGTATCGATTCCGTTTCCATCATCTCCGACCTTTTATGACAACATTGTTGCCTCCTGTATGCATTTTAAGAAAAATAGTACCTACCTCTGGCTTTCCACGCTCAAGTCTGACCTCATTGCTTTCAAGTCCATGATCAGCACTGTTTCTAAGCAGATGCTGCAGAGGATCTCCGATCTGATCCACAACTGTACGGTCCAGCTCGGTATCTTCACCGGTTATGACAAGATTCATCTTCTTATTCAGAGTACGAGACAGATCTCTTATCATTCTAGGATATTTCTGTGTAACACTTTCAATAGGAACCATTCGTACCTTCATGACAGACTCATGGAGATTGGTCGTAATTCTTTCCAGATATTCAATCTGTTCATGGAATGACTGGTTATTATTGTTTTCTCCATCAGATGAGCTCATGGCTACAAGAGAGTTCTTTGCAATAATAAGCTCAGACACCTGATTCATAAGCATATCAAGCTTTTCGATATCTACTCTGACTGTTCGGCTTGTAGTAGCTTTTTTATGAGAAACAGCCTGCTTTTGAGAGTTATTTGCAGTTTTTGGCTTTGAAGATTCTGTCTTTGCAGCAGGAGTCTTTTCCTCTTTTTCTTCCTTATCTGCCTTTTTTGTCTCTTCAGAAGCCTGTGCTGTCTGCTCTGCTTCACCCTCCAGGTGAAACTCGGTGATTTCTTTTCCCTCAACCTTATCAATCTCAGATACGTTGGAAGCTGCATGCTCCAATTTATCAAAACCCTCACCTGATGCAACATAAAAGCTGAATGACAAATCAAACTTCTCATCCTCAATATCCTGTGAGCTTGGTCTGTAAACCAGAATCTGTCCCAGCTCCTCAACTGCCTTGAAAACAAGGAAAGCTCTTGCTGCTTTGAGCAGACAGTCGCTTGCTACGGTAACTGTCATGCCGTATATTTTAAGGCCTGCTGAAATTGCCTCGTCAATTAATTTTTTCTCGTTGTCTGTCAGTTCAATTGTATCAAGTGCACTGTCAGATGCATCTGATGAATTCTTTGTTTCAGCTTCAGCAGCCTTTTCTTGAGGCTCAGCCTGTTTGCTTACAGTCTGTCCGTTTGCTTTTGCAATAAAATCGTTGAGTTCCTTTATGATAACCTCATTATCATCAGTACCCTCATCAGATGTGGATTTAATATTTTCAACATAGCTGTCTATAGCGTCAAGGCACTTAAAGAGCAGATCAATCATTGAGCTGTCAACTTTAATTTTATCGCTTCTGACCTCCTGAAATACATTTTCCATATCATGTGTAAGGTGCTGCATGCGCTTAAAGCCCATTGTACCTGCCATACCCTTTAAGGAGTGGGCAGCACGGAAAATCTCATTTATAGTGTCTTTGTTTTCCGGCTCCTGCTCAAGAGTCATGATACAGTCAGACAATGTCTGAATATGCTCCGAACTTTCATCAATAAAAATATCTAGATACTGGCTAACATCCATTTTATTTTACCCCCACATTTTTTGTGATTGCTTTGGCAACATCTGATAGTGTAACGACTTCATCAACCACACCTGCCTCATAGATGGCTCTTGGCATGCCATACACAACACTTGATTTCTCGTCCTGTGCAATGACATAGATAGGGCTTTGATTTGCCAAGTGAAAGAATGCCATTCGTGGTCCCCCCATACCTGTGAGTACCACACACATACAACCCTCATCATAATTAGAGGATGTCAGTGAATCAAACATGATATTGGCACAAGGCTTGAGTCCGCTGGATAGGTGGCATATCATTAAATGATATAACATGTGAAGCGCCTGATTTCTTTATAGCTATATGTGTACCGCCCGGAGCTATATACACTACTCCGTTTTTAAGCACCTCACCGTTTGAAGCCTCCTTCACCTGAACCTGACTTAGCTCATTAAGGCGCTCAGCCATGCTCTTTGTAAAGCCGGCAGGCATATGCTGTACTAAAACAACCGGTGCCAAAAGTTCAGCCGGAAGAAACGGTATTACACTTTGCAGTGCCTTTGGACCACCTGTAGATGATGCAATTGCTACTATTTTATTGCTGCCTGCTGCCTTGTGTTTGTTTACAATAGCACCGGCTTTCTTCTCAACAACTGTGAGATTGCGTGAAGCACTATGAGCAGGTGTGATTCTAACGGCTGCATACACAACCCTGAGCAGAGTTTCCTTAAACTGGTTTCCCTTTGCCTCTATGATATTGTTTGGTTTTGTGACGAAATCAAAGGCACCAAGCTCTAAAGATTTGATAGCTTCATCTGCTCCCTCTATGGTTAGAGTGCTTACCACCACAACAGGTGTTTTTATGCTCTCCTTCTGCAGATGTGAAAGCACCTCAAGACCATTCATCCTCGGCATATTTATATCAAGAATAACAGCATCGTACTTTTGTGTACGGAGCTTTTCAAGTGCTTCCAGTCCATCCTTACATGTATCAGTTGCCTGTAATTTATTGTCTGAATTGATTATATCACACTCAACCCTTCTCAGTAGTGCAGAATCATCAACTATTAAAATGTTAGATTTCATATTATTACTCCATTTCTCTTCGTCTTATGCGTCTTTCTTCTTCAAACAAAATCTGACTATTTTCCCGTTCTGTCATGCGGTCGAAAATAAACTTTGAACGTGCAAAATATCTGTCTGCATAGTCCAAAGACTGAGTACAGTTTATTACCTTACAAACTATATTGAATTGTTGTGTACACTCCTCAAGTGCTAAAGAAAACTGAGCCATAAAATATGTACCTTCTTCAAGAGGTGTGCTTAGAGAAAATCTGATGCCTCCTCCACTTATATCAAGGATAACCGATTTGACAGTATTCATATTTTTGCTGTTGATTGCATGATTCTTATACATCTTTTTGCAAAACTCAAGCTCACTCTCAGCTTTATCATCGTATCTGACTTCATAAAAATCCATGTCTATAGTACATGGAAGTCTGAAAAACTGACGTCTTTGTATCTTTTCCAGATTATTTATAAGCTCTATAGCAAGAAAATACATATTTTCTTTACGATAACGCTGTCTGACTATAGCAGAGCTTTTTAGTATAGTTTTGTTTTGTGTGTATATTATAAAGTCAAATTGCGTGCCAAGCTGAAATAAAACCACTCTGCCACTGTCAACAGGCATAGTTATTTCCCACATGCTGTCTGTTAGCTTGTCAGAAAAGCTGCTCTTATATGATGTGCTGTTATCGGATAAACCGGATGCAAAGATATCAATTTTGTCACCCGGAAAAATCAAACTTGTATATTCCATATGTCTTCCTCTTAAATTAACTATTGCTTTCTGTTAAAAAAATTTGAAAAAACATGTGAGATTGTTCTTTTCTCATCCAAAGCAGCAGATTCATTATCCAAAAGTCTTTTTGCAATTTCTTCAAATGACCGTGCAGCCTTTGAGGTCGGATCATAAATTGAAAGTATCTTCTGCTGCCTGACAGCCTTTTCAACCATTGCATCAGACGGCACATATCCCAGATACTCAAGACTTCCGTTTAAGAACTGCATAACAACGGAATTAATCTTGTTGAACACTATACTGCCATCCTCTTTTGACGCAGCCCTGTTGGATATAACGCGTATGCATACTTTTGACGGATCGAAATCAGGTCTCTTATACAGTGCTTTAAGCAATGAATATGAATCGGTGATTGAGGTAGGCTCCGGGGTTGTAACCAACACAATTTCGTTGCTGGCCGCAACAAATTCCATGACCTGTTCAGACACTCCTGCACCGGTATCAATTATGATAAAATCATACATACTGTTCAACTCATTTATTGCAGAGACAATGAAATGAATCTGTTTGTGGTTTAGATTATTAAGCCCTACAACACTTGAGCCGGCTGAAATAAAATCAATGCCCAAAGGTCCGTTTGAGATGATGCTCTTTATAGTCTGGTTTTCATATATTACATCAGCAAGAGTATACTTAGGAATAACACCAAACATCACTTCGACATTGGCAAGACCGAAATCAGCATCAAAAATAATTACTCTCTTTCCGAGTCTGCTGAGCCAGACTGCCAGATTGACAGAGGTATTGGATTTGCCTACACCACCCTTGCCGCTTGTAATGGTAATAACACGGGCCGGTTCTATATAATTTTGATTACGCTGCTTAATAACATTTCTAAGCTGCTGTGCCTGGTCCATTATTGTCTGCCTCCGAGTAATTGTTTGACAATCTTTTGTGTATCAAATACCTCTATATCATCCGGAACGTTTTGTCCATTCGTGACATATGATATACCGGCATCAGAGTATAGCTTTATATTTAACAAATTGCCATATGATGAGGTTTCATCAAGCTTTGTAAATATCAGCTTGTAATCGTCAATATCCTTATAGGAATCAATTATAGATATAAGATCCCTGTACTTGGTTGTAGCACTTAAGACGAGATATACCGACTTCTCATATTCAGGTGATAGACCTGCAAGAAGTGCTCTCATATCATTCCGCTGTGTCTCGTTCTTGTGTGAAAAGCCCGCTGTATCAACAAAAATCACATCTGCCTGCTCATATTCAGCCACCGCACTATTTAACTCTGTGGCAGTATAAATGACAGACAAAGGTGTATCCAGAATATTTGCAAATGTACGTAACTGGTCTGTTGCAGCTATTCTGTATGTATCAGCAGTGATAAATGCGATATTTTTATTATAATTAACCTTGAATTTTGAAGCAATTTTAGCAATTGTGGTTGTCTTGCCAACGCCTGTCGGTCCGACAAAGAAAACAACTCTTGGTTTTTTGCCGTTTACCTTTATAGTTTCAGGCTGACCAAATCTTAAAATGAGTTTCTGGTATACATTTGATAAAATCACATCGAGACTGTTACCGGGACGTAGGAATTTCTCGATTTCATCAAGAATTTGGTTGATATATTTCTCATCCACCTCATTATCCAGCAGTGTCTTGTATAAAATGCGGACAAATTTAAGTTCCTGTGCACTTTGAGGCTTTGAAGGCTCCTTATTTTGAGGTTTATCAAATGTGCTTTCCATCATTTTGGCAATGGAATCAAGCTCCTTGATTTCCTGTTCAATATCGCTGGTCTGTTCAGCCGCCTTTGGGCTGCCGGTGCAGGTGTAGGTTTTAAGGTCTCAGATGCAGATTTTGGGAATGAAGCATACTTTATTTCTTCATCTGCCTTGTAATCAATTTTACCCGGGAGTGTAGTCCTTGCAAGCTGCGAGGTCGTTATTGTCTGTGTCTGTTTTTTTTCATCCATAGCCGCAGTCACCTCATATGTTGAGCTTTTGAATATACCAAATAATCCCTTTGGCTTAATCTCCTTGATATTCATAATCACAGCATTTGGACCAAAGGCCTGCTTTGCACATTCAATTGCTTCTTCTTTTGTTTTTCCAGTGAATTTGTTAATAGTCATTTATGCAGTCACCATTCCTACCGACTGAAGCTCAACATTTGATTCAACCTCATTGTAGGATAACACAATGAGATCCTTGAAATAATCCTCAGTCATTTTCTTAAAGTACATTCTAACAATTGGAGATGTAATAATAATAGCACTCTTTCCCAAACTTTCCAACTTACCAATTTCTGTTTCAACAGATTTGATAATAGCCTTTATCCTGTCAGGATCAAGAGAAAGGTAAGAGCCCTGCTCTGTCTGCTTAACAGATGACATAATTTCCTGCTCCACCGCAGGGTCAAGTGTGATGACACTTGTGGTCTCATTTGCAGGAAAATACTTACTTGATATAGCTCTCTTTAAGCCCTGGCGCACGTATTCCGTAAGTACATCTGTATCCCTGGTGGTCTGTGCGTGATCGGCAAGCGTCTCAAAAATTGTAAGCAGATCCCTAATAGAAATTCCCTCGCTCAAAAGATTCTGAAGCACCTTCTGAATCTCACCAAGACCAAGCAGCTTTGGTATGAGTTCGTCCACAATGACAGGATTTGATTCCTTGAGATTGTTGACCAGATTCTGTACATCCTGTCTGGTGAGAAGCTCTGCAATATGAGATCTGATAACCTCAGTCAGATGAGTAGCTATAATCGATGGCGGATCTACAACTGTATATCCAAGACTCTCAGCACGCTCTCTTTGGCTTTCCGTAATCCATATGGCCGGAAGATGGAATGAAGGCTCAAATGTAGGAATACCTGTTATCTCCTCCTCCACATAGCCCGGATTCATAGCCATGTAGTGATCAAAAAGTATCTCACCTTCTGTTACCTGTATGCCCTTTATCTTGATGATATACTGATTAGGATTAAGCTGTATATTATCCCTTAATCGTATGATAGGTACGACAGTTCCAAGCTCTAAAGCAATCTGTCGCCTTATCATTACAACTCGGTCAAGCAGATCCCCTCCCTGATTTACATCTGCAAGAGGAATGATACCATAGCCAAACTCAAGCTCAATAGGGTCAACCTGCAGCAGTGAAACGACATTTTCGGGTTTTCGTATTTCCTCGGCATCGCTTTCAGCCTGTGCGGTCTCATCCTCTATGCTCTCAATACCGGCTTTTTTATCCAGATTTTTACCTGTTACAAAAAAAGCCACCGCAAGCCCAATAAAGAGCCACCACTCATTGCGAAGAGGTGTGAGTATACCTAAAACCACAAGTACAATTGATACAATATAAAGCACCTTGGCTGTGCCAAAGAGCTGGCCTAAAAGCTCTCCTGAAAAATCATTCTCATTGGAGCCTTTTGTGACAAGAATACCGGTCGAAAGAGATATAAGTAAAGACGGTATCTGTGAAACAAGTCCGTCTCCGATTGTGAGCAGGCCAAACTTCTGTATGGCCTCATTTGCATCAAGCCCCTGGAACATAACACCCATTATGGTGCCTCCAACCAGGTTGATAAGTGTAATAATAATACCGGCTGCTGCATCTCCCTTTACGTACTTTGTAGCACCATCCATAGCTCCGTAGAAGCTTGACTCCTTCTGGATTTTATCACGGCGAGCCTTGGCTTCCTTGTCAGTGATGGCTCCTGTGTTTAAGTCGGCATCAATAGCCATCTGTTTGCCGGGCATAGCATCGAGCGTGAATCGTGCAGTTACCTCAGCAACACGCTCAGATCCCTTGTTGATAACAACAAACTGGATGATAATGAGCACTATAAAAACGATTGCACCGATGACTAAATTACCTCCACCAACGAATTGACCAAACACATTTACAACCACACCCGGGTTTCCGGTTGATAAAATAAGCCTGGTAGATGAGACATTAAGTGAAATCCTGAATATAGTCGTAAACAGTAATAGTGTCGGGAAAAATGACATATCAAGCACTTCTTTTACAAAAAGCACCTTAAAAAGAATGATGAGTGCTATTGAAAGGTTGAATGCAAGCATAACATCTAACAGGAAGGATGGAATAGGTATGATAAAAAACAAAACAGCACATAACAGATATAATCCAACACCTAAATCTGTCTTTTTTAACATATTCTATTCCTCCTTTCCGTTAAATCACGGACTGCATATATAAAGTCCGTATTTATCTTTTTGTTTTATAATAATAAATTAATCTAATTATTTTCCTTGTAAATCATGGCAAGTATTTCCGCAACTGACCGATAAAGCTCAGGCGGTATCTCAGCTCCAAGATCCACATTGTGAAAGAGCATTCGTGCAAGAGGTTTATTCTCGACTATATGGATATTATTGTCTCTTGCTATTTCCTTTATTTTCTGCGCCACATAATCCTGACCCTTTGCGACCACTACCGGAGCATCATTTTTTTGAGCATCGTACTTTACTGCAACAGCAAAGTGAGTAGGGTTGGTGATGACAACATCAGCCTTTGGCACATCCTGCATCATCCTTCGCTGTGAAGCCTCCTGCATACGTTTACGCTGCTGACCCTTAATGGCCGGATCTCCCTCTGTATTTTTAAACTCATCCTTGACCTCCTGTTTGGTCATCTTCATATCATTGTTAAACTTGTGCTTATTGTAAGCAAAGTCAGCAATACCGACTATCATATAGACAATACTGATCTTAAGACCGGTATTTATGATGATATCACCAATCAGTACTATTGCCTGTTTGAGCGGAAGCTCATAGAGTATAAATATATCATTCTGATGTGATTTAACAGAGGAATAAGCCACATACATAATGATTCCTACCTTTAGTACAGACTTAAGAAGCTCAAAGATGGAGTCCTTTGACAGTATCCTCTTAAATCCGTTTATGGGATTAAACTTGCTAAGCTTTGGAGCCATAGGCTTAGTGGATATTTTAAATCCAACCTGGATGATACTCACGAGAATCGTGATTACAACTCCGAAAGCAAAAAACGGCAGCACAGTCAGTAAAAACTGAAGTATTACATTATTTAAATAATGCGTGACCGAAACAGATGAAATCTGCTCCTGTGACTCCTTTAAAAAGTCAGGCATTTTTTTATATACAGTAGAAAACAATCCAATCAGATTGCCCCCTACAAAGGATATAAATATCTTTAATACTAAAAACAGCACTATAAGATCAAAGGCAGCTGTAAGCTCCTTGCTTTTTGCTACCTTGCCCTCTTCCCTGGCATCCTTTAACTTCTTTTCAGTTGCCGGCTCTGTTTTCTCGCCGCCCTCGCCATCCTGTGCAAACCATTGCAGATTGTAGCACAACACTGTATGCAATTTGGAAAATTCATCTAAACTGTCAGTACATTCCATCAATTATCGAAACCACCATAGTCTTAATTTCTGTAATAATAAAATTAGCAATGTTCGGAATTAGATATACTATCAAAAATAATACAATAAATCCTGCTATAATTTTTAACTGGATACCTACAGAGAACATATTCATCTGAGGCGCAACCTTTGCCATGATTCCCAGTATACAGTTCATTATCATCATGCACGCAAAGACCGGAAGAAATATCCTGAAGCCTATTACAAACATATCGCCCATATACTTAGTCATGGTAGAGAGCATATTGTCAAATTGAAACTGTGCACCTCCAAGCGGTACAACTGAAAAGGAGTCACAAACTGCCCTTATAAGATATGTGTGCATATCAGATACAAGAAGCAGGACAAGAACTACGTAATAGTAGAAATTACCTGTAACTGTTGTCTCTGAATTCATCGATGGATTGAATTCTGTTGCCATGGACAGACCTATATCCATATCAATCAGATTTCCCGCAAAAATAACAATGGAATTACATATATTGGCCGCAAAACCTATGAGCAGTCCTGTAATTCCTTCTTTTACGACCAGTACAGCAAAACCTACTGCACTGACATAGGAAAGCTGTGGTCTTTCTATGATATTGTACATAAACAAAGCAACAAAGGCTGATAAGCCGGTCTTGACACGTGCCGGAACCGCATTATCTCCAAAAAACGGAGCTATGTACACAAATGATGCAATACGCACCAGAATCAGCAAAAAATATTCAAAATTTGCAATAGAAAAAGAATAATTAATCATATATCATCCTATCCCATGCTTATATAATAACTGAATTTGGACCACAAATCAGTCATAAATCCGGACATAGTGTCGAGCATCCATGAGCCACAGAGCATCATCACAAGAAAAATTGCAATTATTTTTGGCACAAATGTAAGTGTCTGCTCCTGAATTGACGTAACTGTCTGAAATATACTGACTATAAGTCCGACAATCAGCGAAATAAGCAAAAGCGGAGCTGATGTAATGATTGTAGTATAAATTGCCTCTCTGGCAATATCCAAAACAGCTTCCTGGGTAATCATATGTACACCTCCTAGTAAAACGTCTTGACCAGATTACCAATAACCAGATCCCAGCCATCCGCAAGGATAAACAAAAGTACCTTAAACGGCATCGAGATGGTTGTCGGTGGAAGCATCATCATACCCATTGACATTAGCACTGATGAAACAACCATATCTATTACTATAAACGGAATGTATATTAAAAAGCCTAATATAAAGGCTGTTCTAAGCTCACTAAGTATAAAGGCCGGAACAAGTGTTGTAAAAGGTACATCATCATAGTCATCGTACTCATCTCCTGAGATATCCACAAACAGCTTTATGTCCTTAGTCTGTGTCTGCCCATACATAAACTCCCTGAATGGTCCCTCAGCCTCCTTTATAGCCTCCTGCTGGGTGATTTCCGCAATTCCTCATCAAGGGGCTTTATAGCCTTTTCGTTTACCTGTGAAAAAGTCGGCCACATAATAAAAAGTGTCAAAAACAAAGCCAAACCGACAAGGACCTGATTAGGTGGTGCTGTCTGGGTACCGATAGCTGTTCTGACAAAATGCAGTACGATAATAATTCTTGTAAAAGAAGTCAGCATGATGAGAATAGAAGGAAGCAAAGATAGCAATGTTATCTGAAAACATCCTGACAGGTGTGGACAGAGAGCCTGACTCATTGTTGTAATATATGTTCAGACCATTTGTGCTGTCAGAGGTGGCATCGGCTAAATCCTTGTCACCACTGTCAAGACTTTTAACGTCATCCAAATCGTTTGTCACATCATTTGTACTGATATCACCGGATGGTGAGGGGCTCTGACTTGCATTTACACTGTCAGGATAAAATATGCATAATGAAATTGTTACCATAAGGACTGCAATTGGCAAAAAATGTGCATTTACCGGCAATATACAGCCTTGAATTTCTTCATGAATCTATTCATGTCTGCTCCTGTTACTGTACTTTTCTTTCAATTTATCCATAATTGCTGAAAAAGATTCCGGATTCTGCGTCATGCTTTGAGGATCCTTAAATGATAAATCCTTTAATTCCTCCTCCTTAAGCTCGGTGAGATAATTCACATCATCCTTTCCGATTGAAACAACGATATATTTTGTGCCTGCCTCAACAATACTGATCATCTTATTATTTCCGACGCTTATTGTTTCAATAATTCTAAGATTCTTATTAAAGCTTCGCCCCTTCTGGATACCCGCCATCCATCTGGTGGTAAAATATGTCAGGATAAGCACAAAAACAAAAATTATTAAAACTGTGATGAGCTGGACAAAGCTGTCCAGTGATGTTGCTGCTAATATCATTTTAATTCCTCTGCATAGTATTGATTAAATGTCAGCTGAAACTATTTTGTCTTTCCGGTGTTTATCTTTGAATTGATTATCTCAGTGATTCGTACACCAAAGCTTTCCTCAATTACAACAACCTCGCCCTTAGCTACATATTTACCATTTACAAGAATATCTATCGGTTCTCCTGCCAGCTTATTAAGCTCTATAATCTTGCCCGGACCGAAATCGAGTATTTCGGAAATGGATTTTTTGGTGCGTCCAAGCTCAACTGTCACTTCAAGAGGAACATCCATGATCAACGATGTTTCTTCGGTACTTCAGGCCTGATTTGGCATGGCTCCAAAAGGGGTGAATTGAGCGTTCTGTACATTAACCTGATTGCCTATCATATTTTGTGCCCCCATATTCTGGTTCATCATTCCCTGATTCATCATGTTCTGACTATTCATATTCGAATTCATCATATTTTCGTTTATCATGCCCTGACTGTTTGCGGAAGCATTATTCATGCTGCCACTATCCTGTGGCTGTTGTATAGGCGCAGCCTGTGTGGCGGTGTTTGAACTTTGAGGAACATCCTCTGTCACACTTTGTGTATCAAGCTCCATATTCTGAGATACCCCCTTACACATTTCCTTTACAAATGCCGGTGGGTAAAGCTGCATTATCTCGCTGTCTACTAGATCCCCAATCTCCATACGGAAGGAAATCTTTACAAACTCTTCAGACAGGAAGCTGTCAATTTCACCCTCGTTTAAGGTGTTTTTTAAATCAACAACCTCTGCGATAGGAGGGCTGATATCGATAGTACGATTGAGCATAGACGAAAGAGATGTGGCGGAAGAACCCATCATCTGGTTCATTGCCTCACTGATAGCACTAAGGTGCAGCTCTCCAATCTCACCATTTATATTCGTTCCATCTCCACCCATCATAAGGTCGGTTATAATTTTTACATCCTTTTCTTTGAGTACGAGAATATTGCTTCCATTTAACCCCTGTGTGTATCCGATTTTGATAAACACACACGGTTTTTCATACTCGTCAACAATTTTGTCCCAATTTGAAAAAGAAACAACAGGAGTAGAAATCTCTACTCTTCTATTTACAAGTGAAAACAGCGTGGTTGCAGCTGTTCCCATACTGATATTGGCAATCTCTCCAATCGCATCCTTTTCGGATTCTGTCAATATCTCATCGCTCGAATCCGCCGCATCGTTGTTATTTAACAATGCGTTTATTTCCTCCTGCGATAAAACTCCATCCATGATTTATTGCTCCTCTCTGACTACTGATGTAATTCTTACCGCATATTTATCACCGGAAGAACCAGGTAGTGCAGTAAACTTTTTGATATTTCCTACATAAATGTCCAACTCATCATCCACATTGGTGTCAAGTCTTATTACATCCCCCGGCACAAGCGTAGAAAAATCCTTTACCGATATAAGACTCTTGCCAAGTACCGCTTTGACCGGTATTTGTGATTTTTGAATAAGGCTTTCTATGGCATTTCTATAGTTGGTTTCATCATGATTTTGTATGTTAGAATACCAGTATCTGGTATTCAGCTTATCTATAACAGATTCAAGTGTGATATAAGGCAGACATATATTCATCAATCCCTCAACATCACCAATCTTTATATTCATAGTGATAATAGCTATCACCTCGCTGGGAGATATAATCTGAGCATACTGGGAATTGGTCTCAATTCGCTCTAAATGAGGGCTTATATCAAGTACATTCTGCCACGGCTCCTGGAGCAGATTAATGCATATAACTAAAATACGCTCAATAATCAAAAGCTCAATCTCTGAAAATTCTCTCGTCTTATCGAGAGAATCTCCCCTTCCGCCAAGCATACGGTCTACAATAGCATATCCAAGACCGGAAGCCATTTCAACTATTATATTCCCCTGTAACGGTGCAAAGTTGACAATGCCAAGCAGCACCGGATTTGAAAGCGCATTTGTGAATTCTGAGTATGTAACTGCCTCCGAATTCATCACCTCTACCTGCACTGACTTTCGCAGATAAACGGGAAGGTTTGTTGTAAGAAGCCTTCCATAATGCTCAAATATTATTTCAAGGGTCCTTAGATGTTCCTTTGAAAACTTAGATGGGCGGGCGAAATCATAGTCTTTGACCGTCTGTTCACTATTCTCTTTTATTTCATCTACATCAAGCTCGCCGCTGCTTAGGGCATTGAGCAGATTGTCTATCTCACTCTGAGATAAAACATCACCCATCTGTTAATCACCACCTGTATCCAAATTATTAAATATCTGCCTGTTTTAATACCGGCATAAGTATTTGTAAAGAAATCATCACTGGGTAAGCGAAGATACAATATTTACATCTACTATATAGTCTGCTCCGAATTTCTTCTGGAGAGTTTTGAGAATCTTATCATGAACAGCACTCTTATCGGTGTTGTACTGTTCCATTGTGTAATCGCCTATTATGTCTGTAATGTCTGCTAAGATAACATTTTTCTTGGCGGACAGATCCTCACCGTAGGTCTTATATCCGTCACTCTTTTTGTTGAGTGAAAGTGATATGCCACAAACAAGATAATGTGTATTGCCATCCTCAGATGGGGCAAAATTGAAGGTAAGTGTATCATCATCGGCTGTAAGTGCATAATCAACAATCTGATCCTGCGGCAGCTGTGAACCACTAGTTGCAGTGCCACTGTTTAAGTCTAGTGATATAGCCTGACACACCTGGTCTATCAGATTGTTTGCCTTTTTTGTCTCAGGTATAATTGTAAATATAAGCAGTGCTGTAAGCACAAGGTTTGCAAAACAAAGTGCTAAAATCAGTACTGAAATTAAATTCTTTTTCATATGCATTCCTTTCCGGATTAATTGGTATTGAACTCTGAATTGTAAGAATTATACACCTTAATCTCTACACGTCTGTTCCTGGCCCTTCCCTCTGGAGTAGAGTTGTCCGCAACCGGATCATAGTCTCCTCTTCCGGATGACTTTATATGGGCAGGGTTTAAGCTTGTATTGTCCCTGATGTAATTTGCAACGCTCAGTGCTCTGTACATAGAAAGCACATCATTACTCTCATACTTGGAACGTGATGAAACCGGAACATTGTCAGTATGCCCTTCAATCTCTATCAGATTATCCTGATATGCAGCTAAAATAGATGAAATCTTGTTCACTACCGGATATGCCTCTTCCATTACATCAGCCTTACCCGATTCAAACAACAGGGCTCCATTCAGACTCAATTGCACATACTGTGCATTGAAATCCACTTCCACAGCATCCTGTAAGCTAGTGTTTTCGAGCTGTTTTTCTATCTGCTCTGACATTTTTTCAGATTCAGAAAGCTCCATCTGCTCATACTGTTCTTCGGCATTCTTGTCATCACCCTCTGTGGTGCTTTCAGTTGTCGATTTGGAATTGGCCAGATCATTGTAATATTTATCCAAAAACTCAAGCTGGCTGACTCCTGCTCCAACAAGCCTGCCATCACCGATAGATGTGCTGCCTCCCGGCAAAACACTAACACTGCTTGTCAGTGATGCAATGACCAGCTGGAATTTCTCAGCGTCAACAGTTGACATAGAGAACAAGAGCACGAAAAAGCATAAAAGCAGGTTCATAAGATCCGAGAAGGTTGACTGCCACGCCGGTGCTCCCTTTGGCGGATCCTCAGGTCTCCTTTTCGCCACTATTCCTCACCTCCGCCTTCTGGTGAGAGAGCCTCTCTCTTGTCAGGTGAAAGGAAGGACTTGAGCTTTTCCTCAATAACTCGTGGGTTTTCACCCGCCTGAATGGAAAGCAGACCTTCTATGATAAGAGTCTTGAGAGTGAGCTCAATCATTGTATAGCCTTAAGCTTGTTAGCAAATGGGGCGCAAAGCCAGTTGGCAATAAGCGAACCGT